>R19__coassemble_14_pt1 | contig 118210 bp, 95 predicted proteins | sample R19__metabat2_low_PE_020 | metagenome-assembled genome bin R19 | reverse complement strand
AACGAGATTCCCTTCGAGTTCCTCGACTATCTGGAGCGGGACAATTGCAAATACGTCGCCCTCCTCCCCCTCGAAGGCGATATGGCCAACGCCGAAGTCCTCATCCTCCAGCTTCTGGAAGACGAAAACGGCGACCAGGAGCTCATGATCATCGAGGACAGGAAGCTCTCGGATTCTCTGTATAAAGAGTTCCGTGACGCCCATGCCGACGAATACAATTTCCGGGACTGACGCGCCATGATCACACGACAGGATTACCGGGACTTCCCGCCCATCATGGTGGAGTTCTTGAACTACATGGACGCCATCCGGAACAAGTCCAAAAACACGATCTCGGAGTACGCCTCCGACCTGCGTCTCTTCTTCCGCTTCCTGAAAATTTACTGGGGCGATGTACCGGAAGACACACCGCTGGAAGAGATCAAGATCGACGATATCACGAAAAACGACATCCGCCGGATCACACTGTCGGATGCCTACGCCTTTTTGTCCTGGTGCAAGGATGAACGCAATAACTCCTCCCGCACCAGAGCCCGGAAAGTCTCGACGTTACGCGCTTTTTTCAAGTACTGTACCGTCCAGAAACACATCCTCGACGAAAACCCGATGCAGGAGCTCGAGACCCCGAAAATGAAGCAGTCCCTGCCGAAATATCTGACCCTCGACGAGAGCCTCGCACTGCTCTCCAAGGCGGCGGAAGGTCCGAACAAGGAGCGGGATTTCGCCATCATCACCCTCTTCCTCAACTGCGGTATGCGTCTGTCGGAACTCGTCAGTCTGAACTACACGGACATCCGGGACGACAACACCGTCAAGATCACCGGCAAGGGCAACAAGGAACGCACCATTTATTTCAATGACGCGTGCATCGCCGCCATCAACGAGTACATGAAAGTGCGGCCGGTCGACGGGGTCAAAGACCGGGAGGCGCTCTTCCTCAGCAACCGCAAGCAGCGCATCTCTCCCAAGACCGTCCAGCACATCGTCTATACGACCCTCGAGAAAGCGGGTCTGGAAGGCTATTCGGTCCACAAGCTGCGGCATACTGCCGCTACCCTTATGTACCAGTACGGCAATGTGGACGTGCTGCTCCTGAAGGAGATCCTGGGACACGAGAACGTCGGGACCACCCAGATCTATACCCACGTGGTCAACGACCAGCTGAAAGCCGCCACCGACGCAAACCCCCTGAACAAGGCAAAAATACCGACAAAAAAGGAAGACTGAACCCAGTCTTCCTTTTTCTTTATGCTTTGAATATATCGGTGATTTCCTGGAGGGTCGTCCGCAGCGGAAGATGCCCCAGCAGGTCGTTGACATCCGGAAGTTTCTCGATCCGGACGTCCTTGACAGCGGTCAGGTACGCTTTGACCATGGCGCCGTTGACATCCTGGATACCCTCCCGGTCTTCATTCGTAAGCGTTGAAAGGGTCTTCAGCACATTCGACGCGACCCCTGAAAGGTTGTTCCCCAGGTCGCTCACTTCCACGACATTCCGGACAGTCAGCAGATCGAAGACTCCGTCGACATACAAATGACGCTGTTCCGGCGACGTCTCCTTCAGGATGTTCTGGATGGTGTGATAAGCCACTTCCGAGGCTTCGGCCGGCCGATCGAGTTTCTGAAAGTCGTCCCGCTTCAAATTCCAGGTATAGACATTGTGTTGGTTGAGGCCGCTCTCGGTGCTCTCGACGACCGAGAAGTCCTTGGCGTGTTCGTGGATGCGCCCGATCATCGATTCCTGCGGCAAATAAGAGTGGAGCCGGTCCAGGACGGACCCGAAATCATGCGAATCGATATAATCCTTCGGGAAACCCGGCCCGTCGTAGTCGCTGACGCGGACGATACGGGCTTTGTATTCTTCCGGCAGATTGACCGCCGTGTAGATCGCCAGATTCCCGCCCTTCGAATGGCCGCCGAGAATGAATGACTTGTCGGGATACTGATCGGCAATACGGATGGCATATTCCAGCGCGGCGCACTGTGCGGGAACGTCTTCCATAAACGACATATAGAAGTCTTCTTTCCACCCGAGCAGGGTCGAGTCCGTTCCACAGAAGGCGATGTACAGAAGGTCCCCCGGCAGATGGACGGTGACCGCCGCGAACTGCATGACTTTCACGTCGTCATTTTTCTTGACGAAGTCCGTCACCGGACAGATATTGAACCGCTCGGCATCTTCCAGCAGTTGCACAAAACGGGCGTCTTCGTTGAGACGGAAAAAGTCCGCGGGCAGTTTCTCCAGTTTATGACAAAGAGAGCCCACGTTCTCTCCCGTTCCAAAAGGAACCGCTTCAAAGGGCATATAAGCAAAGCGGGTCAGTGTCAGACCGTCCAGCTCGTTGAGCGGGACCTGATCGAAGGACAGGTCGCCCCGCCAGTACAGATAATCGTGAAGATTCGGCATAATAACCTCCGCATTACAAAATCCGTAGGGTATTATACCACTCTGTTTCGGAGAATCAAATTTGACAAATCGCCCCTGTCTGTACTATAACAGATACATAGAGTTTTATTTGTCGTATAACTTGTATACGACCAGTTTACGGAGTTTGTATTATGGATCGAAGAATCAGAAAAACGAAGAACGCGATTATCACCGCGTTCCTGGAACTTTTGGAAGAAAAAAACGATATCGACCGCATTTCCATCACGGACATCACCAAACGAGCCGATATTTCCCGCAGCACCTTTTATTTCCACTACAACGGGACCTATGAACTCGTCGATGAGATCTGCGACAGCTTTACAAAGGAGATCTACAGCATCATCCTGAAAGCGCATTCCGAGCGTCCGACCGAGGACGTCAAAGTCCGCATGTACCGCGAGATCCTCGAATATCTTTATGAGAACCGTACGCAGACCAAACTGCTCCTGATGTCCCCCAAAGGCGAGGAAATGGTCCAGAAGATCTGCGACGACCTGGTCCAGATGCTGACGGTCTTTTATCTGTCCCAGCGCCGTCAGGTCAGCAAGGAGATCCTGGCCGTCTCGGCCACCATGACGACGAACGGCATCCTGGCCGGTATCAAACACTGGGTCGCATCGGACTTCAGCCACACGCCGCAGGAAATGGCCGACCTCCTGTATCAGGCGTGGAAAACGGCCATCGATTATTTCATAACGACCGCATAAAAAAAAGACCTCCGAACCAGACGGAGGTCTTTTCCTTTACAAACTTATTTGTCCTTTTTCTTGGCTTCCTTCTTGGCAGCCTTTTCTTTTTCCTTGGCAGCAGCCTTCGCGTTCTTGTCGGCTTCGGCACGGGCATTGGCGGAAGCGTTGGTCGCGATGGCGGTCTTGGTGAAGCGGATCTTGTTGCGGTCCGCGCCGGTCTCGAGAACGACGGTCTCGTCCTTGACGGAGACGACCTTGCCGAGGATGCCGCCGATGGTGACGACTTCATCGCCGATCTTCAGCGCGTCACGCATGGCCTGCTCTTCGTTTCTGGTCTTCTTCTCTCTGCGGCTCATCATCCACATGTAGACGACGAAGAAGAGAAGGATGACGATCATGAATCCGCTCGAGCCGAGGGCTGCGGTGGAATCAGCAGCGGAGTTCGTGGAAGCGGTATTCAGTAAAACAGCGGTAAAATCCATAGTGATAAAACCTCCAAAGTTTTCGGTGCGGGACAGCCCCGCTAAAATTTCATGTCGAATTATAGCATAGTTCAGATCCTGGTATCAAGAAGATCTGCGTTTTTTTCATAAAAGGCCGTAAAGGTGCCCTCGTCAAGTTCGTGGCGGATCTGTTCCATCAGCGTGTTGTAGAAATACAGATTGTGCATGACGCAGAGACGCATGCCGAGCATTTCCCCCGCCCGGAGCAGATGGCGGATGTAACTGCGGGAATAGCTCTGACACACCGGGCAGTCACAGTTCGGGTCGAGGGGCTGCGCGTCCGCCGCGTATTTCGCGTTGTTCAGGTTCCGGATACCTTCGGACGTGAAGATCTGTCCGTGGCGCGCGTTGCGGGTCGGCATGACGCAGTCGAAGAGATCGACGCCGCGCCGGACCGATTCGAGGATGTTGCCGGGGGTGCCGACGCCCATCAGATAGCGGATTTTGTCCTGCGGCATGTACGGTTCGACTTCCGAGATGATGTCATACATGACTTCCTTCGGTTCCCCGACCGCAAGGCCTCCGATGGCGTAGCCGTCGAGGTCCATGTCGGCGATCTGCTTCATGTGGTCCCTCCGGATGTCCGCGTAGGTACAGCCCTGGTTGATGCCGAAGAGCATCTGGTCCGGGTTGACGGTATCCTCCAGCCCGTTGAGCCGTTCGAGCTCCGTCTTGCAGCGGGCCAGCCACCGCGTCGTGCGGGCGCAGGACTCCTTCGCGTAGGAATATTCCGCGGGGTTCTCCACACATTCATCAAAGGCCATGGCGATGGTCGAGCCCAGGTTCGACTGGATCCGCATGCTCTCCTCCGGTCCGATGAACAAATAGGAACCGTCCACATGAGACTGGAATGTGACCCCCTCTTCCTTGATTTTATTCAGTTTGGCCAGCGAAAAGACCTGGAACCCGCCGGAATCCGTCAGGATAGGACCGTCCCAGCCGGTAAACTTATGCAGGCCGCCCATCTGTTTGACGAGTTCATCGCCGGGGCGAACATGCAGGTGGTACGTGTTGCAGAGCATGATCTGCGTCCTGCAGGACTCTTTGAGGTCCTTCGCGGACAGCGCGCCCTTGATGGCGCCGGCCGTTGCCACATTCTGGAACGCCGGCGTCTGCACGGTACCGTGGACCGTCTGCAGCTCGCCCCTGCGGGCCGACCCTTCACTCTTAAGTAATTTGTACATTCTCTTCCTCTTTTTTTAGGTAGCGAAATTTCCTGAAAAAGCTTCTTTTCGCTGCGAAGGTCGCGTTCTGCGCGTGGTATGGGGGAATCAATAGCGCCTGACGGCGCCGCTCCGAAAGCTCCATTCTTGCTTCAAAGAACTTTTTCCACGGAAATTTCTCAATTGTATTATTTGGAAGTGATCATCATCGAATCGCCGAAGGAGAAGAAGCGGTAGCGCTCCTTCACGGCTTCCTCGTAGGCGTGCATGGTGTTGTCGTAGCCGGCGAAGGCCGAGACCAGCATGATCAGCGTGCTCTCCGGCAGGTGGAAGTTCGTGATGAGGCCGTCCATGGCCTTGAACTCGTAGCCGGGGTAAATGAAGATGGAGGTCCAGTCCTCGTCTTCATCGATGCGTCCGAGTTTCGCGGCAACCGACTCCAGAGTCCGGCAGCTCGTCGTGCCGACGGCGATGACCCGTCCCCCGTTTTCCTTCGTCCTGTGGATGAGGTCCGCGGTCTCCTTCGGCATCCAATAATGTTCGGAGTGCATCCTGTGCTCTTCGATGTTCTCGACCTTGACCGGCCGGAACGTGCCGAGGCCGACGTGCAGCGTCACATAGCCGATGGAAACACCCATGTCCCGCACTTTCTGCAAAAGTTCCGGGGTGAAATGCAGGCCGGCGGTCGGAGCCGCGGCGGAGCCGAGTTCATGGGAGTAGACCGTCTGGTACCGCTCCTGATCTTCCAGTTTTTCCTTGATATAGGGCGGGAGCGGCATTTGTCCGATCTCTTCGAGGATCGTGTAGAAGTTCCCGTCATAGGAGAATTCCACGACCCGTCCGCCGTCGTCCGTCAGGTCCTTCACGGTACCGGTCAGTTTCCCTTCGCCGAAGGTGAACACCGTGCCCGGTTTCGCCCGTTTTCCGGGTTTGCAGAGACACTCCCAGACGTCGAGTTCCCGCTGCTTTAAGAGCAGGAATTCCACGACGGCGCCGGTCTCCTCCTTGACACCGTAAATGCGCGCCGGCAGGACGCGGGTGTCGTTGAGGACGAGACAATCGCCCGGACGAAGGTACTCCGTAAGGTCCGTAAAATGGCGGTGTTCCACCTCCCCGGTCACCGGATCCAGGTGGAGCATCCGGGAGGAATCCCGCTGTTTCAAAGGGGTCTGCGCGATGAGTTCCTCCGGCAGGTCATACCAGAAATCGTGCGTATTCACAGCGTTTTCCCCCTTTCGTTAAGGTGCCTTTTCAATTGACTTTCGCACCCCTCTGTTATATAGTATATAAAACTTGCTCTATTATAGTAAAAGAGGTATGAAAATGCAACATTACAACGTCGGTATCATCGGCGCGACCGGCATGGTCGGTCAGCGCTTCGCAACGCTTCTCTCCGGACATCCGTGGTTCACGGTCACGGCCCTTGCCGCGTCCTCCCGTTCCGCCGGAAAGACCTACCGGGAAGCCGTCGGCGAAAAGTGGAAACTCGAGGCTCCCATGCCCGCGGAAATGGCCGATATGGTCATTCTGGACGCGGAAAAGGACATCGAGACCATTGGTACTATGGTGGACTTCGTCTTCTGCGCGGTCAGCCTGTCCAAAGCCGAGACGGCGGCCCTTGAAGAGCGTTACGCCAAAGCCGAAATACCGGTCGTTTCCAATAACAGCGCCCACCGGCACACCCCGGACGTCCCTATGGTCGTCCCGGAACTGAACCCGGAGCACATCGACATCATCCCGGCGCAGCGCAAACGCCTCGGGACCAAACGCGGGTTCATCGCCGTCAAGTCCAACTGTTCCCTGCAGTCCTATGTCCCGCCGCTCTTCCCGCTGCATGAGAAGTTCGGCGTCGAAGACGTCCTGGTCTGCACCTATCAGGCCATTTCGGGCGCCGGCAAGACCTTCGAGGACTGGCCCGAGATCATCGACAACGTCATCCCGTACATCGGCGGCGAAGAGGAAAAATCGGAAAAAGAACCGCTGAAACTGTGGGGTTCCATCGTGGGCGATGAGATCGTCCCGGCAACCTCTCCCCGCTTCACGGCCCAGTGCCTGCGGGTCCCGGTCTCCGACGGCCACATGGCCGCGGTCTTCGTCCGTTTTAAGAACAAACCGACGAAGGACGAGATCCTGACCCTCTGGAAAGAGTTCAAGGGCCGCCCGCAGGAGCTGCAGCTCCCCATGGCGCCGGAGCATTTCCTGAACTACTTTGAGGAGGACGACCTGCCGCAGAGCAAACTGCAGCGGAACCTCGAAAAAGGCATGGCGGTCTCCATGGGCCGTCTGCGCGAAGATACCCAGTACGACTACAAATTCGTCTGCGTTTCCCATAACACGCTGCGCGGCGCCGCCGGCGGCGCGGTGGAGCTGGCGGAACTGCTGGCCGCAGAAGGTTATTTTGACTAATACAGGAGGAATTGAGCAATGAAAGGTCCGAACCCCATTTTTGAAGGCGCCGGTGTCGCCCTCGTCACCCCCTTCGACAACTACGGAAACATCAACTACCCGAAGATGGCGGAACTCATCGAAGAGCAGATCGCCGCAGGTACGGACGCCATCATCAGCATCGGCACCACCGGTGAAGGCTCGTCCCTCGACATCGTCGAGCATGTCCGCGGCATCGAATTCACCTGCAAGCAGGTCGCGGGCCGTGTCCCGGTCATTGCCGGCACCGGTTCCAACGACACCGCGTTCGCCGTAAAGCTGTCCAACGAAGCCGAGAAAGTCGGCGCGGACGCGCTCCTCATGGTCACACCCTATTACAACAAGACTTCCCAGGCCGGCCTGGTCCGTCATTACCGTTATATCAATGACCGCGTTTCCAAGCCGATCATCCTGTATAACGTCCCGTCCCGCACCGGTCTCGACATCAAGCCGGAGACCTACGCGGAACTCGCGGAATATGAGCGCATCGTCGCTGTCAAGGAAGCTAACGGCAACATCGCTGCCTTTGCCAAGAGCATGCAGCTCTGCGGCGATAAACTCGATTTCTATTCCGGCAACGACGACCAGATCACGGCGTTCTGCGCCCTCGGCGCCAAAGGCGTCATCTCCGTCCTGTCGAACATCGCGCCGAAACTGACCCATGACATCGCCATGAAGGCCATCGAAGGCGACGTCGCCGGCTCCGCGAAACTGCAGATCGAATACATCGACCTCATCAACGCGCTCTTCTCCGACGTCAATCCCATTCCTGTCAAGGAAGCCATGAACATCATGGGCAAGGAAGTCGGCGACCCGAGAATGCCCCTCGACGTCATGTCCGAGGCCGGCCACGCGAAACTCGAACAGGTCCTGCGGGACTTCGATCTGATCAAATAAGGAGTTTCCCATGACGAACATTTTACTCAACGGCTATCTCGGCCGCATGGGCCGGGTCATCCAGGAACTGGTCAAGGAGCGGGAGGATCTCACCATTGTCGCCGGCGTCGACTACACGACCCTCGACAACGAAGTCTTCTCCTTTGCCACCTACACAAGCTACGCGGACGTCGCGGAGACGCCGGATGTCATCATCGACTTCTCCAACCCCGCCGCCCTCGACAATATGCTGGCCTACGCCGTCTCCACGAAGACGCCCATCATCCTCTGCACGACCGGTTATTCCGACGAACAGCTGGCCGCCATCGAGGACGCCGCGAAGGTCATCCCGGTCTTCCGTTCGGCGAATATGTCCATCGGCATCAACCTCATCTCGGAACTCGCGAAGAAAGCGGCCGAGCTCCTCTACCCCGACTTCAACATTGAGATCGTCGAGGCGCACCACAACCAGAAGCTCGACGCCCCGAGCGGCACCGCGCTTATGATTGCCGATGAGATCGCATCCGTCCTGGAGGACAAGGTGGACTACGAATACGACCGCAGCACCCGCCGCGAAAAACGTCCGGTCGACGAGATCGGCATCCACGCGGTCCGCGCCGGCACCATCGTCGGCGAGCACGAAGTCCTCTTCGGCGGCCCGGATGAAGTCATTACCATCAAACACCACGCCGCGTCCCGGAAGATCTTCGCCAACGGCGCCCTGAACGCCGCGGCCTGGCTCCCCGGCAAACCGGCGGGCAACTACTCCATGAAAGACCTGATTGGCTGATTATTCAGTAAGGTTGAGAAATTTCCTAAAAAACAAAGCGTAACTCATGTTAAGAGTTACGCTTTTTCTTTTTGTTCTTTAGTTTGACGACATTCTTTTTGGAGACGACCTGGTTGTACTGGCGTTTGAACTGGACGTTCACGCGGTACCGCTGTTGGCAGGGCTTGCACTCGTAGATCGCGTGGAAGGAGCTGCCGGAGAAGCGCCAGTCGGAGACTTTGTCCGCCGGGGCGCCGCAGAGCATGCAAGAGCAGTCGAGCATGCCTTTGTCCACGGCCGGGTCGCTCATCTCTTTGACGATGTACGGCTTGAAGAGCATTTGCTGGTAGAAGTCCTCATCCACGTCCGTCTCGAAATCATCGAGGTCCACGTCTTTGGAGATCGACCGGAAGCAGGCGGCCGCGAGCACACTGTCGTCGAGCGCGCGGTGCAGCGCGAAGTCCTCGACACTGATGTCCACGAGGGCCGCGGCGTCCGCGAGGCTGATCTGCTTTGCCTTCGGCAGGTTCTTCTGCTTCATGAAGCAGTCCTGCAGGTCGACATACCGGCGGACATACGGGATGCGCACATCGCCGAACGCGAAACCGTTGTTGCTGATGAGGGCGCGGATGTCCATATCGCCCCAGGACATGACGATGGTGTCAGGGTCTTCCCCGATCCAGGCCGCGAAGCGGTCCGAGACCACTTTGTAGGAGTCCGCGTTGCTGACATCCTCGTTGGTGATGTGGGTCAGTTTGCGGACCCGGGAAGTCAGTTTCTTTTCGATGACCGGACGGACGAAGCTGGAAAACGTGTCCACCTCATTCAGCTGTCCGTCCAGTTTGACGGCGCCGAATTCAATGATCTCGTTGACGAACTCCTTGCGGCGTTTGTCGAACGCCGTGTTCCATTCCAGGTCCAGAATGATGAATTGCATGTATGGTTCGTTCCTTTAAACGGTGATTTGATCCTTCAGATTTTCATATGTTTTCTGACCGATGCCGCTGACACGGGTCAGGTCCTCCGGCGAGGAAAACGGTCCGTTCTCCGTCCGGTCGTCCACAATGGCCTGCGCCTTGGCGTCCCCAACGCCCGGGAGCGTCTTCAGGTCCTCTATGGAGGCCGTATTGAGGTTGACCCGCCCGGTGGCGTCAATCCCCGGAGAAGCCGTGGTCGCGGCTTCTGTGGGCTCCGGAAGCGCCGTAGAAGGTTCTTCCGCGCCGTCTTCCGTGACAGAGAAAGAAACCGTAGTCGTCTCCGCGACAACAGTTTCCGTGGTGACGCTCTCCTCCACGACGGCGTCATAGCGCAGCGGTGAGGAGAACACATGATATGCGATTACCCCGGCCAGTAAAACGAGAGCGATGACGGTCAGTACCTGCTCCTGTTTGCGCAACAGCAGTACCTCCCGTTTATCGTTTTATAAGGTCCGCCCCATTATAGCACACGCCCTGCGGCACGTAAAGAAAAAGCAGTGACCGGAAACCCGATCACTGCTTTGTGATTGTAAAACTTATTCCTCGGTCGGAGCCTCTTCTTCGGCTTCCTCAGCAGCCTCTTCGACAGGAGCTTCTTCGACAGCTTCCTCGACGGGAGCTTCCTCAACGACTTCTTCGGCAGCTTCCTCGACAGGAGCCTCTTCGACCGGCGCTTCCTCAGCAGCTTCTTCCACGACTTCTTCCGCGGCTTCCACTTCCGGAAGGTCCTCGTCCTCATCCAGCAGGTTGCGGATGGACAGGCTGACGCGTTTCTTGTCGTAGTCGATGTCGGTGATCTGGCACTTGACCGTCTGGCCCTTCTGCAGGACGTCATCCGGTTTCTCGATACGCTTGTTGGCGATCTGCGAGATGTGGATCAGACCGTCGATGCCGGGGATGATGTTGGCGAAGGCGCCGAACGCGGTCATGCCAACGATGGTGGCGTCGACAACATCGCCGACCTGATAGGTCTTGCTGAGAACGACCCACGGGTTGTCCTCGTCCTTCTTGTAACCAAGGGAGATGCGCTCGTTCTCAAGGGACTTGATGTAGACTTCGACGGTGTCGCCGACACTCAGGACCTCGGACGGATGCTTGATGCGCTTCCAGGAGAGTTCGGAGATGTGGATCATGCCGTCGATGCCGCCGATGTCGACGAATGCACCGTAGGATGTAAGGGATTTGACGATACCGGTGAAGGTCTGGCCTTCCTCGGCGGTCTCCCAGAATTTTTCTTTCGCGGCTTTGCGCTCTTCGCGAAGCACGTCTTTGATGGAACCGACTGCGCGTTTTCTCGGTTTGGCCAGTTCGATGATTTTGAACTTGACGCGGGTGTTGCGCAGGTCTTCGAGCGGTTCGCCTCTGCTCATGGTGGCAAGGGAACCCGGGATGAAGACGCGGCTGCCTTTATCGGTGGTAGCAATGACGCCGCCCTTGTTGATGTCGGTAACAGTACCCTCCATGATGGTGCCTTCTTCCGCAGCCGTTTCGAGCTCGGACCAGGCATTGGCGCTGTCATAACGTTTTTTCGACAGCATGATGGTGCCTTCGACATCGTTGGTCTTCATGATCACGCAGTTGATGGTGTCGCCCACTTTGACGTCTGTCGCGGGGTCGACGGTCGGGTCATAGCTGTATTCCTCAAACTTGATGTACCCGGTCTGTTTTCTGCCGATATCGACCTGGATCTCGGTGGCGGTGATGCCGACGACTACGCCCTCGACACGTCCGTCCGTGGACATGTTATTGAGATTCTCCTCCAGCAGGGTCGCAAAATCTTCGGTTTCTTCGGTCATGGTGGTTTTTACTTCTTCGGACATGGCTTCAAGTACCTCCTTTATTGTTGCAGACGGCGTAGACGCGCCTGCGGTGACACCGATGGTGTCGGCCCCGACGAAGAAGGACGGATCTAACTCCGACGCGTCTTCAACGAGACAAGTCTCACAGTTTTTCCTACAAACATCGTACAGTTTGACAGTATTGGAACTGTGTCTGCCACCGATTACTATCATTCTGTTACACTGTTTCGAAAGTACTTCAGCTTCATGTTGCCTCTGCTCGGTAGCTTTACATATTGTACCAAAAATGGCAGTGTTTGTACATGAAAATTTTATTGTAGTAACACATTTATCCCATTCGGAAAGGCTGAATGTGGTCTGCGCCATCAGGTTCAGGTGTTTTCCTTCCCACTCGGCTTTGTGCGCTTCATACAATTCCGCCAGTTCGTCGGCGTCGTGAACAACGTAAGCCGGGCATTTGGCAAACCCGACCGTTCCCACCGCTTCGGCGTGTCCGGCCGTGCCGGCCAGGATGAGGATCTCGGTCTCCGGGTCAAGCTTTTCCACTAGTTTGTGGATGCGCTCGACAAAGGGACAGACGACGTCCAGATACGGGATGTTCCGGTCATCGTAATAGTCGTAGACGCGTTTCGGGACCCCGTGGGTGCGCAGCACGACATAGGCGTCGTCCGGGATCTTCGTCTCGTCTTCTTCAAACCGAAGACCCTTTGCCGCAAGCGCGTCATTGACGGCATTGTTGTGCACGACCTGCCCCATCGAGTAGACGTTCTGCGTATTTTTCAGCAGGTCCTCGATGCGGTCGATCGCCTTTTCCACGCCGAAACAGAAGCCGGCGTGTTCCGCGACAATGATTTTTACAGGTTGTCCATGTCCCATAATTCCTGGACCTTCTTCCACATGAGCTCCGCCGCGGCGTTCAGCTCTTTCTTTTTGCGCGCGCCTTCGGTAAATCCGAGTTCCTCATAGGGAATTGGAGTACCGTAGCGGACAATGCACTTCGGGTGCGGATTCTCCAGATCCGGGTCAAGGTGGACGGAGCACGGCACGACCGGCACTTTCGCGTCCCGGGCCAGCATGGCAAAACCGTTCTTTGCGGAGTCGAGCTCCGGACGTTTCCGCTCACGGTCACGGGACCCCTGCGGGAACATGAGCAGCCCGGAATGACCCTGCTGCAGCACACGTTTCGCAAAGTTCATGGAGTTGCGGTCCACAACACCTCGTTTGACCGGAAATCCGCCGAACCAGGTCAGCGGATAGGCAATGTACACCGCGTGATAAAACTCTTCCTTTGCCATGAAATAGCAGGAACGGCGGCCGTCAATACCGGTCATCAGCGTAATGGGATCAAAACCGTTGACATGGTTGCTGATAATGATAAACGGGCCTTCCTGAGGAACGTTTTCCACACCGTAAAATTCGACCGACTCGAACTCATGTTTCAGCAGCAGGTTGGCCAGCCACAGGAATTTCTTGAAGAATGAAGACTTGTCGTTGATGGGTTTGTCCCAGTCAAAGGGAACGGCCTCTTCCCGGTAGAGCGGGATCTTTTTCACTTTTGTCGAACTCATAACTGTTTCTCCTTTGCGAGTTTCAAAATAGCTTCCACGACTTCGTCGAAGCTCATGTTGGTCGTATCCAGCAGGACGGCGTCCTCCGCCTGTTTCAGCGGCGCCACCGGACGGTGGGTGTCCTGATAATCACGCCGGTTCAGGTCTTCGAGGACCTCCTCATAAGTGACGCCTTCTTTGTCCTTCAGCTGTTCAAAACGCCGGCGGGCGCGTTCCTCCGCGGTCGCGGTCAGGAAGATCTTCAGCTGCGCGTCCGGCAGCACGACAGTGCCGATGTCGCGGCCGTCCATGAGAACGTCGTTTTCCCGCGCCATGGACTGCTGCAGGTCGAACAGGAACGAACGGACCTCGGGAATGGCGGACACGGTGGACGCCGCCATGGAGACTTCCGGCAGGCGGATGTCCTCCGACACGTCTTCCCCGTTCAGGAAGACCCGCTGCTCCCCGTCGACAAATTTCATGGTCACGGAAAGCGACGGCAGAAGGGCGACGATCTGCTCCGTATCCTCCGCGCGCAGGCCCTGTTTCAGGGCACCGAGGGCAACGGTGCGGTACAGAGCCCCGGTGTCGACATACAGGAAGCCGAGCTGTGCGGCGGCCGCGCGGGCGATCGAGCTTTTCCCGGCGCCGGCCGGGCCGTCGATGGCAATGTTGAACATAAGCGTTTTCTCCTTGGTTTATAAGCTCAGACCGGCCAGACGTCCGGTCGAAAAGGCGATTTGCAGGTTGAAGCCGCCGGTGTAAGCGTCCACGTCAAGCAGCTCTCCGGCAAAGGAGAGTCCCTTCACCAGCTTCGACTGCAGGGTCTTCGGGTCCACTTCTTTGACGTTGATGCCGCCGGAGGTGATGATAGCCTCCTCCACCGGTCGGAAACCGGTCAGCGGGATCGTGAATTCCCGCAGGGTTTTCAGAACGGCTTTCCGCTCTTCCTTTGTGATCTGGTTGACCTTTTTGTATGGATTCACGCCGGTCTTTCGAAGGAAGACGGGGATCATGGTACGGGGCAGAAGATCGCCGAACGCGTTACGAAGGTCTTTGTTGGAATTGGCCTCGAAATCGCGTAACAGGCGGGCTTCGAGCTGTTCCTCCGAGAGCGCCGGTTTCAGGTCGATGACCAATTCATACTGACCGGACTCCATGGAGCGCAGATGAGAGCTGGCGCTCAATATGACGGGACCGGAGACTCCGAAGTGGGTAAACAGCATTTCCCCGAATTCCGAATATACGGTCTTCCCCGTCGCGGTCTCCCGGACAGTCACATTCACGTTGCGCAGGGAAAGCCCCTGCATGTCCGCGCAGGACGGGTCCTCCGACGTCAGCGGCACCAGAGACGGTTTCAGCGGCATCACGGTATGGCCGAGGGCCTCTGCCATGCGGTAGCCGTCTCCCGTAGAGCCGGTCCGCGGATAGGACATGCCCCCGGTCGCAAGGACGACCGCATTGGCGGAAAGGTCGCCGTGGGATGCGGTCCTCACCCCGCAGACGGCGCCGTGTTCCGTCAGGATCTCCTCTGCCGTATCGTGCATGCGGCGCACACCGGAGCGTTTCAGATAACGGTCCATGGCGTCCACAATATCCACGGCCCTGTCGGAGACCGGAAAGACCCGGTTCCCCCGTTCGACCTTCAGCGGAACGCCGAGGGACTCAAACAGTTCCATGGTGTCGACCGGCATAAAACAATGGAACGCACTGTAGAGAAAGCGGCCGTTCACGGGGATGTTGTCGAGCAGTTCCTCCACTGTGTAAGTGGCATTGGTAACGTTGCACCGACCTTTTCCGGTGATCATGACTTTTCTTCCAATGCGTTCGTTCTTTTCCAACAGAAGGACCTGTCTGCCCTGTTCGGCAGCCGCGCAGGCCGCCATGACACCGGCGGCGCCGCCCCCGATGACGATGACATCATTCGGCACGGTGATTGTCCTCCATGTTTTCGTAAATGTCGTATTTGTCCCAGATCTCTTCCAGTTCCGTCAGTTTGCGGCGGACGGCCATTTTGCTGTTGCGGGCGGATGAGACGATGAGCGCGTTTATAAGGCTCAGCGGCGCCACGAGGGAGTCGATGAAGGACGCCATATTACTCTTCGCGACCAGGATGTAGTCGGAATATTCGGCAATGGGCGCGTCCTCATTGTCGGTGATGCCGATGGTGCGGGCGCCCTTGTCCTTCGCGAACTGCATGACGGCCAGGACCTGCTTCGAATACCGCGGGAAACTGCAGGCGATGCACACGTCATCCGGGCCGATCCGGTGGATCTCCTCAAACATTTCGGAGGAGCTGTTAGATGAGATGAGACGTACATCGTCGTAGATCATTTTGAAGTAGAAATACATGAAATTCGCCAGGGCCGCGGAACTGCGGACGCCGACGATATAGATGCGCCGCGCCTTGTTGATGGCTTTGGCCGCGCGGTCAAAATCTTCGGTCGAGACGACGGAAAGCGTCTCCTTGATCATTTCCCGGTCCTTCTGCATGACCGAGGTCAGAAGGTCGTTTTCGTTGATCTGCGTGCCGGCCACTTCAATGCGCTGGGTGGACGTCAGTTTGCCTTTGATGGTCTCCTGCAGCGCCTCCTGGAATTCCGGATAACCCTCATAGCCGAGCGCCATGGCAAAGCGCACGACCGTTGCTGTGCTGATGCCGGTGGTCTCGCCGAGTTTAGACGCGGTCATGAAGGCCGCCTTCTCATAATTGTTGATGACGTATTCGGCGATTTTCTTATGGCTTTTGGATAAGTCCAGATAAGCATTTTCGATTTTGGTCAGTACAGAATAGCTCATACCGAACCTCCGTGAATTCCCTGTTTTTCCACCATAAATTTTACATCAGACCACGATTTGTTGCAACAAGCGGATTATTTTTCAATAGATATTGTAAATCGCACGAGAATTTTATAAACTATTACAGAACATATTTCATTTCGTGAACAGGAGGTCACTCATGCCCGACAACAAACTGGAGCAGGATGGACTTTACGGCCGCATCAATTCCCTGGAAGAAGAGATCGCCGACCTCAAATATACGAATCAGAAACTCTACAAAGACTGTGTCACCTTCGCCAAAAAGCTGAAGAAGATCCAGCTGTCCGGCGTCCTCGACGAGGACATCGACGGTCTGAAGGACCTCAACACGCAGTATGCCGAAGAGATCGCCGCGCTGAAAGAGCAGATCGTCGCGCTGACCATTGAGAATCAGAACATGCGCGAAACGGCACAGGCGGAACAGCTGCAGGAGACCCTGGAAGCCATTGAGGACGAACTCCCCATCGTCGTCGACCGCGCCTCGGCCGTAAAAGACGATGAAGAGCTCTACGACGAGATCGCAGCTCCCTCACAGGAGACCATCGAGAACGTCGAAGCCGTCCACACCGGCAACACCGTCAGCTTCCGCTCCCTTCGCTTTGAAGATGAGGAACCCGTCGAAATCGACGACATCGAAGACGGAGAACCGGAAGTCGGCCCCGCCATGCGAAAGGCCAATACGGAACAGCGAAAGGAAGCGGTCCCGCCGAAAACCGTCACAAAGAAATCCGCCAAAGGAAAGCAGGAAGTCACCGGCCGCCGCGTCCTGCGGGCCATTCTGAAGACGCTTCTGGCCCTCATCCTTCTCGTCGGACTCATCAGCGGCATCGTCGGTGTCATCGCCCACAGCTTCCCCGATGCCACCATCGGCGGCATGCGGTGCTACACGGTCCGCAACGACGCCATGGCGCCGAACGTCGAACAGACGGACGTCATCGTTGTCAAGGAACAGCCCATGGGCAAACTGCAGCCGAACAATGTCATCCTCACGACCTATAACGGACGCTCCTTCGGTTCGGTCGAAGCCATCGAGACCCGGGACGGCGTGGACTATCTGGTCATCGCCGACAACACGGGTGCGAATTACAGCGTCACGGAGAACATGTATAAAGGCAAAGCCGTTTACCGGATCGCCGGCATCGGACGGATCGCCAAATACGCGCTCAACCACCGCATCAACTATTTCGCGATCCTTCTGTCCCTGTCCATGATCCTCATCGCGCTGCTCATCCTCTTCCCGTCGCGGAAGCCGAAACGCCGGGACCAGCCGCGGTTCGGACGGGACTATGACGTCGAGGATTTCACCATCTGATATTTGACACGTGTAACATAATTTTTGTACTAATTCCACAGAACCTTGACACTCGTTCAAGGTTTTGTGGATTTTTTAACCAAAAACACGGTTTACATCGCCATTTCCTTTATTGTATAATTGCATTTGTACGAATATAAAATATTTTGTTAATAGGAGGAATGTCCCAATGGCAAAAGAGTACAAAAAGGTATTTATTACCGGCGCTTCCGGCACCATGGGCTGGGCAGCGTTCAATGAGATCTACAAGACCAGACCCGACCTCACCATCTCCGTCCTTCTGAGAGACTCCGAGAAGAACCGTGAGCTCTTCAAAGGCTTCCTTGGTGACAAGAGAGTCGAGATCGTCTGGGGCGACTTCAACAACTACGAGAGCGTTCTCGAAGGTGTGACCGGCGCTTCCTACGTTCTGCACATCGGCGGCCTTGTCTCCCCCGCGGCGGACTACTGGCCGAAGAGAACTCTGAAGACCAACGTCCTGGCGGCTGAGAACATCGTCAAGGCGGTCAAAGAACAGAAGAACCCCGATGACATCGTCGTCTGCTACATCGGCACCGTCGCCGAGACCGGCAACCGTCCGGAGCCCATCCACTGGGCCCGCACCGGCGACCCGATCAAGGTCTCCATTTATGACCACTATGCCATTTCCAAGGTCAACGCGGAAAAGGTCTTCGCAGAGTCCGGCCTCAAAAAATGGGTCTCCCTGCGTCAGTCCGGTATCCTTTATCCGGAAATCCTCAAGAACATGGACCCGATCATGTTCCACGTCCCGCTGAACGGCGTTCTGGAATGGGCTACGGTCGATGACTCCGCCGTCCTCATGGAAAGACTCTGCCATGACGACATTCCGGATGACTTCTTCCGCAAGTTCTACAACATCGGTTCCGGCGATGAGTACAGAATCTCCAACTACCAGTTCGAGGACCTCCTCCTCAACGCCATCGGCATGGGCCACGACGCCACCAAGCGCGTCTTCAAGCCGAACTGGTTCATCGACAGAAACTTCCACGGCCAGTGGTATCTCGACGGCGACGACCTTGAGAATGCGCTTCACTTCAGAAAGAACATCCCGGTCGAGCAGTACTTCAAAGACATGGCCAAGAAGGTCGAGTGGTGGTATCAGCTGTCCTGCTTCGTACGCGTCCCCGGCATCTCCCAGATCGCCCGTGAGGCTCTCGGCCTCATCGCCTTCGACAAGCGGTTCGGCACCCGTACCTGGATCAAGAACAACAACACCGAGCGTATGAGCGCGTTCTGGGGCGACCAGGAATCCTACGGTATGGATCACTGGAAGAAGATCCCGAGCAAATGGGAAGACACCGACATCCATATCCCGTCCAAGACCGACTATGTCGTGCTTGACCACGGTTATGACGAGTCCAAGCCGTTCGACGAACTGACGATCGAAGATCTTCAGAAGGCAGCCGAATTCCGCGGCGGTAAACTCATCAGCACCGAGATCGTCGACCCCTACACTCCCCTCACCTGGGAAGACGCCGACGGCAACCAGTTCGAACTCTCCTACAACACCGTCCTCCGCGGCGGCCACTGGAGCCCGTTCGAGCATCCGATGCCCTGGAGATACGACGAAATCGCCAAGAAGAACCCCTTCTTCGCGCAGGTCTGGTATCCGGATCACGGCAAAGACGAGAACAACGTCTACACCGAAAATATCTACAGAGATTACGACGAATACAAGAACAACTAACCTCTGTCAGAGCACAACAAGTAAGGCCACCCGATTTCGGGTGGCCTTTTTTTGATTGTTTTTGGTTTTATTCGTCGGAAGGTTCGACCTTTTTGACCGAAGCTTTCAGCTTCTTGGCAGCCGCTTTCTCTTCCCCGTACTGTTTCTGTTTTTCCAGCACAACGTTTTCGAGCGACATGTCGGCGCCGGTGTCCTTCGGGTCCGCCTCGTCAAAGACATAATCTTTGCCCGGGAGGATGGCGTTGAGCAGGATGCCGGCCAGAGAACCGACGGCCAGCGCGGACAGCGTGATGGTCAGCGTGCCGAGGCTGAACTGGATGCCGTCGACGACGTCGCCGTTGGCCAGCGTGTTGGACTTCAGGCCGAGGGAGCTGACGAGGATGACCGCCGCGATGATCAGGTTGCGGGTCTTGGAGAAGTCCACGTGGGTCTCAACGAGGTTGCGGAGACCGGCCGCGGAGATCATACCGTAGAGGACGAAGGAGATGCCTCCGATGGTGGCCGTCGGGATGGTGTGGATGACCGCCGCGAATTTCGGGCTGAAGGACAGGACCGCCGCGAAGCACGCCGCGATGCGGATGACGCGCGGGTCATAGACCTTGGTCAGCGCGAGGACGCCGGTGTTCTCTCCGTAGGTCGTGTTGGCGGGGCCGCCGAACAGAGACGCGATGGTGGTCGCAAGACCGTCACCGGTCAGGGTCCGGTGGAGACCCGGGTCGGCGATGTAGTTCTTGCCGACGGTCGCGCCGATGGCGGAGATATCGCCGATGTGTTCCATCATGGTCGCAAGGGCGATGGGCACGATGGCAACGATGGCGGTAATGACGAGGGACGAATTGCCGAAGTCCACGCCGCCGAAGACCGTGTTCTGCCAGTGGATGGGAGAACCGATCCAGGCCGCTTCCTTGATGGGCGTGAAATCCACATCATGACAGAGGACCGCGACGATATAAGAGACGATGACACCCATGATGATGGGTATGATCCGCATCATGCCGATGCCCCAGATGTTGAACATGATGACGACGACCAGCGCGGAGAACGCGACAAGCCAGTTCGTGCTGCAGTTGGCGATGGCCGACGGGGCAAGGCCGAGGCCGATGGCGATGATGATGGGGCCGGTGACGACGGGCGGGAAATACTTCATGACCGTCTTTGTACCGAAGGCCTTGATGATGGCCGCCAGGACCAGATAGACAAGGCCGGCGCAGGCGACACCAAGGCATGCGTAGGGCAGCAGCTGCGCCTCCGTCATGTTCTCGTCCGCAAGGCCCGTAATGGCCGCGTAACCGCCGAGGAACGCGAAGGACGAGCCGAGGAAGGCCGGGACCTTCATCTTGGTAATAAAGTGGAACAGCAGCGTACCGAGACCCGCAAACAGCAGGGTCGTGGAAACGTCCAGCCCGGTGATCAGCGGGACAAGGACGGTCGCGCCGAACATCGCGAACATGTGCTGCAGGCCAAGGACAACCATGCGTCCCGTGCCAAGGGCCTTGGCGTCATAGATGGCGCTGCCGAGTTCGGGAGCAGCCGTCTCTTCCGCCGTGACCGTGGTTTTTTCTTCCGCCATAAATCTCTCTCCTTATTCAATACATTTTTCTTATTGTATCATAAAATTTTCCAGAAGCAAAAAAATAGAGAACAGTCAGAAGACTGTTCTCTATTTTGGTGCGGATGACGGGACTTGAACCCACATGAACTAGCGTTCACTAGAACCTGAATCTAGCGCGTCTGCCAATTCCGCCACATCCGCATATGTATGTCAAGCAGGTTTCCCTGCGTTGACTGCTTGAATATAATAGCACAGCAAAAGTGTGATTTCAACTGAATTTTTTACTTTTTATAATAAAAGGATTTTCCGCGAAAAACCTTTCCGCCGCAAGAATTAGGACACGTAGCGGCGCCGACAGGCGCTATTGATTCTCAGAAACCTTGCGCGAGGCCCGCCCTTCGAAGTGGCGGAAAGCGTTTTTGCGAGAAAATCCTCAAACCTTATATTGTCTTCTGACCTTTCATATATCGCTCGGCCACGACGTAGATGTTCGCGGCGCGCGGGACGGAAGTTTTGATCCGGAAGTGGGCGTCATCCGTTACGATGATCAGGGTGCCCACTGAGGCATAGGAAATGCTGTGGATGTCATCCGGTGCCAGTCGGATCTGCTTCCCGCAGTAATCCACTTCGATCGCGCGTTTATACAACCGGATCGTGCCGTTCTCATCCTGCAGATGGACATCGTTGTGGCCGTCCATCGTATAAACGAGCTGGCCGCCGTGTTCGCAGAGGACCTTGTCCGGGTCTGTCGCATCGTCCAGGAGTTTATAAATGAGTTCCTTCTGATAGGCGTCCCAGTCGGGGATATTGTCGAAGGACAGCCCTTCCCCATGCCAGAAACCTTCGTCATCGACCGTTGCCGTAAAATCGCAGCAGTCACAGAAGATCCGGACATCTTTGGTATGGACACGACCGACGCTGCCGCACTTCGGGCAGCCGTAGAGAACATATTCCGCGTGCTCTGCCGGATGTTCACAGAGGTATTTGTGGTGCAGTTTCCGGTTCTCTTCGTAGGCATTGACTTGAAGGTCCCGGCACATCGTCTCATAGACCTCCTCTTCGGTCATCTGAGCGACTTCCGCCGCGGAGTAATGATGGACCACTTCGCCGAGGACAGGGCCTTTGCGGCGCTCTGACGCCCATCTGGGAGACATCAGGTATCCGCCCTTCAGGTGGAACGTGATGAGCCCGCAGCCGGCCTCCTTGACCAGCGTCGCGTTCCGGCGGGAGATATAACCGGTGGCACCGATGTCGGTGGTCCGGGCCTCTGCCATCAGCTGGACATTGACACCGTTCTTCAGCGTTTCCAGCATCTCGTTGTAGACGACGTCCTGGCTCTGCTCGTGATGGTTGATGATGGGGTTCGCAAGTCCCATGATCAGAGCGCGGACAAAGGGATTTTCCACGACGTGGTCGCTGGAGACAAACCGATAATAATCCTTGACCGTGACCAGCAGGAACCCGGGGTCCGCCGCGTAGGTGTGGTTGGAGACCAGCAGATAGGGTTCCTTCGTCTTCGGCTTGAATTTTGTGCCATGATAGTCGAACAGTTTCGAAAAAATCGGGCCGAGCACCGGGACCAGCGTCTTCCAGATGCGTTTGCACCGTCGGGTCTTTTTCGCGAGGTCCTGCATTATTTCTTCTCCTCTTCTGCGGCTTTCGCGGCAGCGGCTGCTTTGGCTTCCTCTTCCTCTTCGAGAGCATGGAATGCCACCTTGCCGACCAGGGTCTTCGGCAGTTCATCACGGAATTCGATCAGCCGCGGAAGCGCGTAGCCGGCGACGGACTTGCGGCACTCGTCGACGATCTGCTTCTTCAGCTCTTCCGTGCCCTCCACGCCGTCTTTCAGAACGACGAAGGCCTTGACGCGCTGCATCTTGTACGGGTCCGGGATGCCGATGACGCAGGAGTAATCGACGTAGTCGAGCTCGTTGATCGCCGTCTCGATCTGAGCGGGCGAAACATTGTAGCCGGAGGTGATGATCATACGCTTCATGCGCTGATGGAAATAGACAAAGTCCTCTTCGTCCATATGGCCCATATCGCCGGTGTGCAGCCAGAGCTCACCGTTTTCGTGGACCCACATGGTCTTGGCGGTCTCTTCCGGCTGGTCTTTGTAGCCCAGCATGACGGAGGGACCCTTGATGGCGATCTCACCCTCCTGGCCGGCTGCGAGGAATTCCTCCGTGCCGGGTTTGACGATGCGATACGTCGTGTCGGGGTAACCGACGCCGATGGAGCCCTCTTTATACTTTGTACGCGGGGTCAGGCAGGAGGCCGTGACGGTCTCGGTCAGGCCGTAGCCCTCGCGGACCTGGATGTCGGCGCCGTGCTCTTTGAGGTACTTGTCGACATCGCGTTTCAGCGGGACCGGGATGGCGTCGCCGCCGGAGAACATGCCCATCAGGTAGGACACGTCCGCGTCCTTCATGTATTCCGACTCGATCAGCATCTTGAACAGGGTCGGGACACCGGCGATCATGTTCGGATGGAACTTCTGCATCGCTTCGGAATAACTCTTCGTGTTGACGGTCGGGATGAGGACATCGCAGCAATTGTTGGTAAGGACCGTGTGGATGCCGACACCGAGGCCGAAGCCGTGGAAGACCGGCATGGCGGCCAGGAAGCGGATGTCGCGGAAGAAGTCGAAATCGATCGCGACGACACACTGCAGCGCCAGGGCGTTGAAGTTGAGGTCGGAGAGCAGGATGCCCTTCGGCGCGCCGGTGGAACCGCCGCTGTAGAGGATAATGGCGCAGTGGTCTTTGTCAAAGGGCACGACTTCCGTCGTTTTGCCCTGACCGGCTTTCATATAATCTTTCCAGGCGGTGCCCTTCCCTTTCAGCGGGAATTTCGTGTACTTGCGGCCGTCCTTGGCCCAGTAGCCGACGTTCAGCGGGAACTTCAGATAGTCCTGCATGCGGGCGACGATGATGTCGATGTCGCGGTCGATCTCCTCCGTCGCCTGAAGGACCTTCTCGTAGAAGAGGTCCGGGACGAGGATCGCCTTGCTCTCGGAAAGCGTCAGATAATGGACGATCTCCTTCTCGGCCGACAGCGGGTGGATCAGCGAGACCGTGACGCCGATGCGGTTGAGGGCATAGAGCGTCTCGATGGCCTGCGGGATGTTCGGCATACAGAGCGTGACGGTGTCCCCCGCCTTCACGCCATGGGCCTCGAAAGCCGCAGCGATGGTCAGGATGTGCTCGTGCATCGTGTCAAACGTGGTCGGCGCGCCCTGGAACATGTAGGCCGGGTTCTCCGGCAGACGGTCGCGGGCCGCTTTGAACATCTCGTACATGGTCTTTTCCGGATAGGCGATGTGCACTTCATCGTCATAGACGGCGGTGTCGTTCTCCGCGAAGAAGGCGTCGACGGCGCTGACCAGAGTCTCGGCATCCGCATCGTAACAACCGTCCAGTTTTGCCTCCGGGAAGGAGATCAGGGTGCTCTTCTTCGGATACGCCGTGGCCAGGTCGCTGACCCACGTTGCCGGGAACTGGTCGTTCTTCATGGACTGCAGGAACAGGGCAGGCCGCTGGGTCAGGCGCCAGAGGGCGACGCTGTTGTTCGACCAGGCGTCCTGACGATATGTCTCGTTCAGATAGTCTTCGAGGACATTGTAGTCGTGGTCGCTCTTGCCGGTCGCTTTTTTGAAGATGTAGGGCATCGCGACCGAAGCTTCTTCGATGGGGTCTTCCAGAATGAAACCTTTGACCGTGCCGGGCAGGGCGCGCATGTTGGAGAAGAGCGCAGCCGTCGCGCCGAGGTCTTTCCCGTAGACATAGATCGGGTTGCCGGCGCCGTTATAAGCGCGGTTCAATTCCCAGAGGACCGCGATGACGTCGAATTTTTCCTTGACGCCCCACAGCGTATAGGCTTTCTCGCCTTTGTCGCTCTCGCCGTGGTTGCGCAGGTCCATCGTGCAGACGGACGTGCCTTTCTCCAAAAGTTCGGGGATATATGCTTTGTAGTCCGAAACGCCGTCCGAGCCGTATCCGTGGACACAGAGAAGGATGCGCTCTTCCTTCGGCGCCTTCCACAGTTTGGCCGCGAGGGTCACGTCGTCATATGCGACCGCCTTGAAGGTGGCGTCCGGTTTTTTCTCGAACTTCTGTCCGGGAACAGAAAGAGAACCCCACGTGACTTTGTCGACGCAGAATTCTCGGAAAATCGGATTCATTTGAGTGGTTTTGTTCGCCATTGAGATCACCTGCTGTTGCTTCTAATAAAAATAATTATTTATATACAGCAGGCAGTCTATCAGCCTTTTCTAAACTGAAACGAAACAAATCTACATTTGAGGCAGTTTGACGGTAAAGACCGTCAGGCCGAAGGTGGATGTGACCGAGATCGTGCCCTTGTGCAGTTCCACGATCCGCTTACAGATGGAAAGGCCCAGGCCGTTGCCTTCGGTCGCATGGGAGGCGTCCGTCTGATAGAACTTGTCAAAGATACGGTTCCTGTCTTTGTCCGGGATCTCTTCCCCGGTGTTCCGGACTTCGACGCAAAGCGTCTCGTCCTTCGGATAGACTTTGACGATGATTTTCCCTCCGACCGGACTGAATTTGATGGCGTTGTCCAGAAGGTTGATCCAGACCTGCGACAGGAGATCTTCGTTGCCGGTCACATAATATTCCTCGAGGTCGATGTCGATCTCCTGTTCCTTTTCCGTCCACTTCTTTTCCAGCATGAGCACGCAGTGGCGCAGCTGCTCGGACAGGTTGAACCGGGAGACCTCGGTCAGGACCGTCTCGTTCTCCAGTTTGTTCATGTCGAGAACGTTCATTGCCATATTGGACAGTTTCTCCGATTCGACCCGGATGATCTCGAGATACTCTCTCTCCTGCTCCTCCGAAAGGTTCCCCCGCTGAAGCAGTTTGGCAAAGCCGGAGATCGAAACGATCGGGGTCTTGAACTCGTGGGAGAAATCGTGGATGAAGTCATTGCGCAGGACTTCGTTGCGGCCCAGTTCCTCCGCCAGCTTGTTGAAACTGTCCTCCAGTTCCATAAAAGGACGAAAGCGGCGCAGTGCCGAAGGGACCCGGATTCGAGTCTCAAACTTTCCCTGGGTCAGACGGTCCAGCATGTCGATATATTCTTCCAGAAGACGCAGCGGGACCCGCATGGCCGCGGCGGAAAGACCGGTGCCGATGAGGATGGAAAAGAGCGCGACCAGCACGCCGGCCCAGCGTGTGGAAGCCAGAGACAGGTCCGGCAGTTTTTTCAGGATCTTCAGTTTGTGGAGCAGGATGGCACCGCCGATGATGATGATGGAGGTGACCAGCAGGACGACCGCCACGATCAGGGAAAACATGGCCGTCAGCTTCGCGTAACGTTTCCGCTCCTCAATGAATTCAGGGGTCGGAGAAGGCAGCTTGTCCAGGATGTCATTTCTTCGTTCGCTCAAGGGTCAGACTCCTTTCTCAAACATTGACCGTCGCCTTGTAGCCCAGCCCGCGGACGGACTGGATGCTGAATTCCTCCCAGTCCGCAAAACGTTTCCGAAGCCGGGAGATGTGGACGGTGACCGTTTCCCAGCCGGTCTCGCTGTCTTCGCCCCAGACGGCATCCATGATCTGGATGCGGGTAAAAATACGCCCGGGAGAAGATAACAGCAAGAAGAGTAACTGGAACTCCTTTTGCGGCAGTTCCACCGTCTCTTCCCCGCGGGAGACCGTGAAGGCCGTTTCATCAAGGGTCACATCGCCAATGCGGATCATTTTCTCCGAGGAGATCTGGGAGCGCCGGAGCAGCGCCCGGACCCGCAGGACCATTTCCTCCGGGTCGATGGGCTTGGTCATATAATCGTCGGAACCGGCGCGGAAACCGGCCTTGATATCAGAAGAAAGGGACTTTGCCGAGACCATCAGGATCGGCCGTTCCGCGTCCGACTGACGCAGCATTCTGGTGAACTCCAGTCCATCCATTTCCGGCATCATCACGTCGACGATGGCAAGGTGGACCTGTTCCCGTTCCATACACTCCAGTGCCTCCACTCCATTCGCGGCAGACACGACGTCAAAGCCCTCGGACGTCAGGATCTCCGAGAACAGCTTCCGGGTATTTTTGTCGTCATCGACGACCAGGATCCGTACCATGGAACGTCCTCCTTTCCGAATGCTTTATTTGGTGGCAGCCCGGACCCGCTCATACATGAAGACCATCAGAACGAGAAGGGCACCCAGGTAGAACGGCCAGAGGCCGATGGTGATGTGTTCGGCAAGGAACCCGAAAAGCGGCGGCATGGCAAGTGTGCCGACATAGGCGCTCGCCATCTGGATCCCGATGAGCTCCTGCGATTCGCGGCGTCCGAAATGGTCCGGCGTTGAATGGATGACGCAGGGGTAGATCGGCGCGCAGCCGAGACCGATCAGGAAGATGGCAGCCAGGGTCAGATAGAGACTGCCGACCGGCAGCATGAGCCCGACGACGCCGATCAGTATGAGGGCTTCTCCCAGGTGGATGAGCTGGTCGTCCGAGAATTTGAACGTCAGGAAGCCGTTCAGGGCACGGCCGATCGTGACCCCCAGGAAAACCATACTGGCAAACCGGGCAGCATCTGCCTCGCTGAGACCGCCGTGAAGGTTCAGGTAGCTGGCGGTCCAGAGACCGGCGGTCTGTTCGATCGCGCAGTAGCAGAAGAACGCGAGCATGATGGCTTTGGCGCCGGGAAGTTGGATGATTTCTCGAAGCGGACGGGGTTTAAAAGGTTCCTTCTCTTTCTGCAGTTCCGCGAGTTCCTCCTCATCGAGTTCGGTCTCCCCGTCTTCCTCGACGACTTTCCACATGGGGAACGTAATAACTAGGACCAGAGTCAGGGCCAGCTGGACAAAGAAGATGACGCGGAAGCCCATGTTCCAGGGGATGCCGGCGGTCAGGACCGCGCCCATGATGACCGGTCCGGCGGTGGCGCCGACGCCCCACATGCAGTGGAGCCAGCTCATGTGGTGGCTCTTGTAATGCAGTGCAACGAAGTTGTTGAGTGCCGCGTCCACGCTGCCGGCGCCGAGGCCGTACGGAACGGCCCAGATGCAAAGCGCCCAGAACGCATGCGAGATTGAAAAGCCGAAGAGGGCGGCCGCCGTCATGGCGACACTGATGGCAGTAACACCGCCGGTGCGAAGAACGGAAATCAAACGCGACGACAACAGGCTCGAGACAATGGTTCCTGCCGCGATGATGGCGGAAATGATACCGGCATACGAGACCGGCACCCCCAGTTCCGGGTACATCGTCGGCCACCCGGCGCCAAGCGCCGAGTCCGGAAGTCCAAGGCTGATAAAAGCCAGATATATGATCGGCAAAAGGAAACTGACCATCTTGCCCCTCCTCGAAAGTAGTTTCTTTAATTATATTATAATGCGAAAAAAGAACAACTGTTTTTCTGATTGCTCAGGCCTACGGTTCAAGTCTAACGGGTGGTAGTCTGCGAGAGACGGAAAATTACAAGGTAGACTGCGAGAGACGGGACTTGACTTGCTTTTGCAGAGCAAAAGCAATCCGAGCTGCTGCCGCAGCTCCACTCGCTAAAAACAGCCCACCGGGCTGTTTTCTTCACGCTCGTGCCTTCGGTTCAAGTCCCGTCAAAACAAAAAGAAACAGACCCATACGGGTCTGTTTCTTTTTGGTGCGAGAGACGGGACTTGAACCCGTACGAATCACTCCACACGCCCCTCAAACGTGCGCGTCTGCCAATTCCGCCACTCTCGCGGGTTTCGTGAGACGAAGCGCCTCACGCAACATTGACTATTATAGTGAGGAGTCAACGGTTTGTCAACCGAAAACAGGCAAATTAGTCGTAATATTTTTCCCGGTATTTCCGGCGCGCGAAATGGAAGATCCCGTACGCCGCGACCGCCCCGACAAAGGCGATGAGGCCTATGTAGACCGACCGGTTGGACGAGCCGTCGACCTTGAGGTCCGACCAGTAATTGCTCATGAGAGACTGCGTCTCGGAGGGCATATTGTGGAAGTACTGGTAGTTCTCAAAAATGGCGTCATCCGGGTACAGGATAGGGTCATCCTTGTACGAATACCGGTCCATTTTGAGCACTTCCGTATTGGGCGTCGCATAGGCGATATACTCGGCATTGGCGAGCGCCACATCCGGTTCTTCCATAAAGTTGATGTACAGCTCCGCCGCGCCTTTATTCTGGCAGGTCGTCGGAATGCACATCGCGTCCACAAAGATGTTCGCGCCCTCTTTCGGGAACGCGACCGCCAGGTCGTCGTTGTTTTCCGCCATCGTGTAATAATCGCCCACATAGTACGGAGCCATGGCGGCGGCGCCGCTCTCCATGATATTGTAGACTTCGTCCATAACATAGGCGCGGACGACCGGTTTCTGTTCGAGCAGCTTGTCATAGGCTTCCGCCCAGAGCGCCGGGTCTGTGTTGTTGTAGTCCTGTCCGAGCAGGGACTGGGCAATGGCGAAGGCGTCCCGCGGGTTGTTGAACATGAGGACCTGTCCCTCATATTTTTTGTCCCACAGGATGTCCCAGCTGTCCGGCGTTTCGTCGACCAGCGTTTTGTTATAGATCAGCGCGACGTATCCGACGTTATACGCGACGGTATATTCGTCCTTCGGGTCATAATAGAGCCCTTTGTATTTGTCGTCGATCAGGGAGAAATTCGGAATATGGGAATAATCCAGCTTTTCGAGAAGACCCTCCGCGATCAGCCGTTCGATCATGTAATCGGACGGGATGACAAGGTCGTAGTTCGCGCCGCCGCTTTTGAGCTTCGCGTACATGTCCTCGTTGGAGTCGAAGTTCGTGTAATTGACCTTGATGCCGGTCAGTTCCTCGAATTTCCGGTTGACGTCGAGAGACCCCTCCCCGCCGTCGGAGATGTATTCGCCCCAGTTGTAGACGTTGAGGACCGTGCCCCGGTAAGGGTTGTTCCGGTAGAAGTCCTCGTTCGCGATGTTCGCCGTATTCGGCGCGCTGCTGGGGACGGCAAAAGCAGCCGTCGCCGAGGTCAGCGCAAGGACAAAAACGGAGAGCAGGACGGAAAGGAACTTTTTCATGAGGCGTCCCTCCCCTTCCGGCTGTTATTGTCCGCGCGGTTCTGCAGCACGTTGAGCGCGATGAGCAGAAGGAGCATGACAAGGAAAATCAGCGTGGAAAGCGCGTACATGTCGGGCGTCACGCGTTTCTTCGTCATGGAATAGATACGGATGGGCAGCGTCTGGAATTCCGGTCCGCTGACAAAGTACGAGATGACAAAGTCGTCGAGCGACAGCGTGAAGGCCATGATGGCGCCGGCAATGACGCCGGGGCGGATCTGCGGCAGCGTGACTTTGAAGAAGGCCTGGACCGGCGTACAGCCGAGGTCCTGGGCCGCTTCGGTAAGATACCCGTCCATCGCCTTAAAGCGCGGGAGAATGTTCAGAATGACATACGGCAGCTGGAACGTGATATGGGCGATGAGCATGGTGCCAAAGCCCAGGACACCCTGACGGTGCATGAGCGTACCGGCAAAGACGAACAGGAGCATCATGGAGATACCGGTCACGATGTCCGGGTTCATCATCGGGATATTCGTCGTGGTCAGAAGAGAGCTCTTGTACCAGCGGGTCCGGGTGTAGTTGATGCCGACCGCCGAGACCAGTCCGAAGAGCGTGGAGACGATCGCGGAAACGACCGCCAGCACGACCGTATTGCGGAAAGCCGCGATGGTGGCGCCGTCCTTGAACAGTTCGGCATACCATTTCAGGGAAAAGCCGGACAAAACGCTGGTGCTGTTCGAGGCGTTGAAGGAAAAGACCATGAGGACGACGATGGGCGCGTAGAGCAGCACCATGAACGTGGCCAGATAGAACTTTTCCAGAGGAGTAGTTCCTTTTCTCATACGACCATCCCCTCCTCTCCGTCGCCGAAGCGGTTCATGACCCAGAGACAGACGAGGATGAAGATCATCAGAAGCAGCGAAATGGACGCGCCGAGGTGATAGTTATAGGCCGTCTGGAACTGCATCTCGATGACGTCGCCGATGAGCGTGTAACGCCCGCCGCCGAGTTTCTGGGAAATATAGAAGGTGGAGACCGACGGCACGAAGACCATGGTCACACCCGAAATGATACCGGGTTTGGTGAGCGGGATCATGACGTTCTTGAAGATCTGGAACCCGTTGGCACCGAGGTCCCGCCCCGCTTCAATGTAGCGGCGGTCGAGCTTGGTCATGGTCGTATACAGCGGCAGGACCATGAACGGGACATAGTTGTAGACCATGCCGAAAATAACTGCGCCGGACGTGTTGATGAGGTGCACCGGAGACAGTCCGAGGGACTGCAGCGCGTTGTTGATGATACCGGTATCCTCGAAGAGGACCATAATGGCGTAGGTGCGGAGAATGAAGTTCATCCACATGGGGATCATGATCAGCATGACCAGGACCGTCTGGGTGCTCGCTTTGGTTTTGGAGAAAATATACGCCAGCGGATAGGCGATGACCAGACAAAGAACGGTCGCCACCACACCAAACCAGATGGAACGGAAAATGGTATCTGTATACAGGGAGAGCTGGGTGATGTACTGCAGGCTGAAATGCCCCGCAGCGTCGGTCAGCGCGTAGTACGCGACAATGGCCAGCGGCGCTAAGATGAACACCGCCATCCAAAGCCCGTACGGCGCCGTGATGGCATTGTAGGAGCGGTTATTCATCTTCCCCGACCTCCGTGATGTCATCAAGGTCCGTGATGTCCAGTTCCGCGTTGGAGATGTAGTCCATCTCGTCGGAGAAGCTGGAGTAGTCGCCGAACTCGCCGGAGTACTTCGATTTCTTCATGATGTGGATCTCATCCGGTTTGATCAGGATGCCGATGGTAGCGCCTTCCGGCGAGTAGTCCGTCGTCTGGATCATCCATTTGAAGTCATTGATGTCAACGATGATCTCATAGTGCAGGCCCTTGAAGGTGACCGATGTGATGACGCCCGTCAGCATACCGTCTTCCGGTTCGCAGATGTCGACGTCTTCCGGTTCGCAGATGTCGACGTCTTCCGGTCGCACGACGACGTCGACCGGCTCATTGAGGGCAAAACCTTTGTCCACACAGTCGAAGTCGTGGCCGGAGAACCGGACACGGCAGTCGGACAGCATGATGCCGTCCAGAATGTTGGACTCGCCGATGAAGTCGGCGACAAAGGCGTTCGCGGGTTCGTTGTAAATGTCTTCCGGCGTGCCGATGTGCTGGATCTCTCCCCCGTCCATGACAATGACCTTGTCGGACATGGACAGTGCTTCTTCCTGGTCGTGGGTGACGTAGATGAAGGTGATGCCCAGGCGCTGCTGGATGTTTTTCAGCTCGACCTGCATGTCTTTGCGGAGTTTCAGGTCCAAAGCGCCGAGGGGCTCGTCGAGCAGCAGGACTTCCGGGTCGACGGCAAGGGCGCGCGCGATGGCGACACGCTGCTGCTGACCGCCGGACAGAGAGTCGATGGACCGCTTCTCAAACCCTTTGAGGTCTACCAGGGCCAGCATCTCTTTGACCTTTGCCTGGATCTCGGGGTCCTTCATTTTCCGCAGACGCAGTCCGAAGGCGATGTTCTCATACACATTGAGATGCGGAAACAGCGCATAACGCTGAAAAATGGTGTTCACGCGCCGTTTGTGGGCGGGGACACCATTCATGACCTGATTATCAAAAATGACCTCGCCGGAATCCGGTTCCTGAAAACCCGCAATAATGCGGAGCGTCGTCGTTTTACCGCACCCGGATGGACCGAGGATGGTAACGAACTCTCCGTCTTTGATATCGAGGTTCAGTTTGTTCAGGACCGTTTCGCCGTCGAAGGCCACGGAAATGTCTTTGAGAGAAATGATGACGTTGTCTTTCAATTATGCACTTCCTTTTTTAACCGTAAATTGCTGCGATTTACAGACCGAGTCAAAGCGGGCCGCCAGGGGCGACCCGCTAATTTACACTATAAAGAATAATGTAAAAAAAGTCAATCAGACTTCGATGAGTTCATACTCTCTGCTGCCGAAGCCGAGGTCCGCGGCCGCTTCAATGGTGTGGACACCGTGGCGGCTCTCCACGCGCTCGAGGAAATGGGCCTTGCCCGGGTCCTCCGAGGCATAGATGAGGTCCATGCAGGCCTGGTCGATGGCCACGGGGTCCGTGGAGGCCAGGATGCCGATATCTTCCATGCAGGGCGGCTCCGGAGTGGAGACGCAGTCACAGTCGACGGAGAGGTTCTTCATGACGTTGATGAAGACGATGTTCTCACCGAAATGCTTGACGACCGTGGACGCGGCGTCCGCCATCGATTCGCAGAAACGGTCCTGCTCCGCGTGTTTGTCCCAGCATTCGAGGATGTCGTCCGAGACGCCGCCGGAATGGATGAGCGCCTTGCCGCGGCTGGACGCGCAGCCGATGGAGAGCTGTTTGAGGGCTCCGCCGTAGCCGCCCATCGGGTGGCCCTTGAAGTGCGCGAGAACGATCATCGAATCGTAATTCTCGATGTTCTTGCCAAGGGTGTTCTCTTTCAGCACCTTGCCGTTTTCGACCGGCCAGACGACTTCGCCGTCCTCGTCCATGAGATCGACGGGCTGGACCTTCGTCCAACCGTGGTATTCGAGCAGCGCCTTGTGACCGTCCGTATGATCCCGGACACCGTCATACTTGTCTCCATAGGCGGTGTTGTTCTCGACGAACTGACCGTCCAGTTCATCGAGCATCGGTTTCCAGAACGTGGGACGAATGAAATTCGTGTTCCCCTTCTCGCCGGAATGGACTTTGACGGCCACTTTACCCGGCAGATCGACTCCGAGCTGCTTATACATTTTCACGACCGCTTCCGGCGTGAGTTCTTTGGTGAAATAAACTTTGGATGCCATACAATACCTCCATTTCATGTATCCATTTGTCATTATAACATATTTACAGAAAATTAAATGTTGATTCTCGAAAACGTTTTTGCTATTATAGATGAGCACAAACGACATATCCGGGTGTGGCGCAGTTGGTAGCGCGCTTGACTGGGGGTCAAGAGGCCGTGAGTTCAAGTCTCGCCACTCGGACCAAGGAAAAGAACCGCCTTCAGGGTGGTTCTTTTTCTTGACTTGAAAGCGAGACTTGAACTTGGAAAAGCCGGAGCGTAAAGAAAACAGCCCGGTGGGCTGTTTTTAGCGACGGGAGCTGCGGAAGCAGCTCGGTGCGGTTTCGCGAAGCGAAAACGCGTCAAGTCTCGCCACTCGGACCAAGAAAAGCGACAGGCTTTTGCCTGTCGCTTTTTGTTGTTATCTCAGTTCTGCCAGCTTGAGCAGTTCGGGGACTTTGGATTCCCAGCCCATCGCCATAATATGGACGCCCTGGCAGTACGGTTTGCACTCCTTGATGATGCGTGCCGCGATCTCCGTACCTGTGATGCCGGCCTTGGCGCGGTCGGGGTCAGCCGCAAGCTCGTCGAGCATGTCGTCCGGGACATGGATACCGGCGATGTTCCGGTTCATGAACTTACACATTCCGGCGGTCTTCGGGATGATGATACCCACCTGGACCGGTTTGCCGAACTGTTTGGCTTTTTCCATGAACTCGATGAACTTCTCGGGTTCAAAGACCGCCTGGGTCTGGAAGAAGTCCGCGCCGGCCATGACTTTGCGCTCCATTTTCGCGAGCTGCGCGTCGACGGAGTCGCTGCACGGAGAGACGACAGCGCCTTTGGCAAACTTCGGCGGGTCACCGGCAAGGTCGTTCCCGGCAAGGTCTTTGCCGCCTTCCAGGCACTTCATGGTGTGCAGCAGAGAGACAGAGTCAAGGTCGAAGACCGGTTTGGAACCCGGATGGTCGCCCAGGGTGGTGTGGTCACCGGTCAGCGCAAGGACGTTGTCAATGCCGAAGCAGGCGGCGCCGAGCAGGTCGGACTGCAGACCCATACGGTTGCGGTCGCGGCAGGTGATCTGATAGATCGGGTCAAACCCTGCGTCTTTCAGCTGTTTGACGGCGGCCAGCGTGCACATCCGCATGACGGATGCCTGGTTGTCGGTGACGTTGACGGCGTCGATCTCGGTCAGGTACTGTTTGGCCTCTTCGACGATCGATTCAAAGTGGCAGCCCTTCTGCGGGCCGATCTCCGCGGTAATAACAAATTCGCCGCGGTCGAATTTTTCGCTTAATCTCATAATGCTCTGCTCCTATTTATACAACAAACTTTTCTTCGTTCGAATAATCGCGGACCTGGACCGGGCACATGAGAAGGTCGAGACGGTCGACTTTCTTCAGACGGCGGTAGATCATCTCCCAGCCGCAGTCCATGCCGTGGTCCACTTCGCATTTGCCGTCCTTGGCGCCGCCGCACTGGCCGTTGACCAGGCTCTTGGAGCAGGCGGTGATGGGACAGATGCCGCCGGTCAGGTTGAGATAGCACTCACCGCACTGACCGCAGTCGACGGGCAGAGGCGTGACGCCCTGGAAGCCCGGCAGACGGTATGTGTCGCAGCCGGCCAGCACGCGCTTGCCTTCGAGATATTCCGCGATGGACTGGACGCCGACGCCGCAGGAGAGCACGAGGACCGTGTCCGCTTCGTCGATCTCGTCCATATGTTTCTGGAGCCGAAGCACCATGTTTTCGGGGTTGCAGATATAGTCGGTCGTAATGAAGCCGGTCAGAACGCCTTTGGCGATGAGATCCTGCTTCAGTTCTTCCGCTTCCTGCTCCGGGAAGGAGATTTCCTTACAGCCGTGGCAGCTGATGAGAAAGACCTTGCCTTTGAGCTGAGTGTCGAGGACTTCCCTGTCTTTCATTTCCGTGATCAGCATCTCATTTCGCCCCCTTTACAGCTGCTTTCCCGGCTTTGATCTTGGTGACCAGCGGGATCTTGGACGAGCAGATGAATTCGCAGCAGCGGCACTCGATACAGTCGAGCACGTTTTCCGCTTTCAGCGAATCGACATTCGAAGCGTCCGAATATTTGGCGATGTTCAGCGGAGCAAGCTCCATGGGACAGACGTCCGCGCAGCGGCCGCACTTGATGCACTCGACCTCTTCGGTCACATCGGTTCCGATGGCGATGATGCCGTTAGAGCCTTTGACAAGAGGGATGTCTGTCGTGGACAGGATGGCGCCCATCATGGGACCGCCCATCTTGAGCATGACATCGTCCGACGTCAGGCCGCCGCAGTAGTCGATGACTTCCTGAACATTGGTACCGACTTTGACCATGAAGTTTCCGGGGTTTTTGACATATTCACCGGTCATGGTCATGGCGCGCTCCACCAGAGGCATGCCGAAGAGGATGGCGTCCGCGATGGCTTTCGCCGTACTGGCGTTGCCGACGACACAGCCGACATCCGCCGGAAGTCCGCCCGAGGGGACCTTCCGTCCCATGACGTTCTTGATGAGCATTTTTTCCGCGCCCTGCGGATATTTCGTGCGAACGACTTTGACTTCGATGTTGTCGATGCTTTCGACCTTTTCGGTCAGGAGTTCAATGGCATCCGGTTTATTGTCTTCGACGACCAGGTAACCGGTTTCCGCGTCGACCGCCTTCATCATGGCCTGCAGACCGAAGATGACGTCATCGGCATATTCGAGCATGACGCGGTGGTCCGCGGTCAGGTACGGCTCGCATTCACAGCCGTTGATGAGGACCGTATCGACCGGTTTCTGCGGCATGAGTTTGACATAGGCCGGGAAGCCGGCGCCGCCCATACCGGTGATGCCGGCATCTTTGACGATTTCGACGATCTCTTCTTTCGTCAGCTTCGCCAGCGGTTTGTTCGGCGTGACCGCCGGATCGACGGTCCCCTGCTTGTCGTTTTTGATGACGACCGACAGAACTTCACCGACATTGGAGTGCTGACGCGGTTCGACCGCGAGGACGGTACCGCTGACACTCGAATGGACGTTGCTGCTGATGAAGCCGCCGGCTTTGCCGATGAGGGTGCCGACCTTGACTTCATCGCCCACCGCAACGACCGGCTCCGCCGGTGCGCCGAAGTGCTGGGACAGAGGAATACAGACCGTCTCGGGTTCCGGGAAGCGGACCAGAGGCAGATGTTCTGCGAGTTCTTTGTTTTCCGACGGATGGAGACCGCCGTAGTAGCCGTCAAGGCGTTTTTCGCGAATGGAAGCCACATACTCCCGAATGGCCTCATGCTTCGCTTTGTTATAATCGCGCACCTGAACCGGCTCGGCCTGGAACTCGTCCAGTCTCCCCTGTTTCTCCAGGCGCTCATAAATGCGCTGCCACGCGCACTCACGGTTGTTGTCGACTTCGCATTTCCCATTCTTCGCGCCGCCGCACTGGCCGTTGACCAGGCTCTTGGCACAGTCGACGATCGGGCAGATACCGCCCGTCATATTGAGATAGCACTGCGCGCAGGCGTCGCAGGCCTTGTTGGTCAGCGCCATGCCGTGGTGGCCTCTGTAGTTCAGAGAGTTCGTGGCGGCAATGACCGGGAGCTCCGACGCGTTGGCGATGGTCTGGATGCCAAGGCCGCAGGAAACGACGACGATATTCTCGGTGCCTTCCGGGATGACGTCTTCCAGTTTGCGCGCCGTCTGGGGCTCGTTGCAAAGAAAATCGATGTACTTCACGCCGGTGACCGTTTTGCCGAGATCCTTCGCGTATTCCACGAAGGCTTCCCCGTCGGGCTCGTCAAAGGTCTCGAAGGCTTTGAAGCACTTGTTACAGGCCAGCACAAAGAGGTTGTCGGCGCCTTCCAGATAGGTGGAAAGCTCCTCGGTCTCCTTGAGCCTGTACTTTGTATAATCTACCAAGTTTTCACCTTCCCTACGAAACATTTGGTTCTTATTTACCAGTACTATTTTAACATATTGATTATCAAGAAAAGAGCAACTAATTTCTATAAGGTGTAACTTTTGGTTACAGAAGCCGTGCCAGGTATTCTCCCGTGTAGGAGCCCTTCGTTTTCGCGACTTCTTCCGGGGTGCCGGTCGCCACAACGGTGCCGCCGTTGTCGCCGCCGTCCGGACCGAGGTCGATAATGTAGTCCGCGTTCTTTACGACGTCCAGGTTGTGTTCGATGACGACGACGGTGTTCCCCGCATCGACCAGTTCCTGTAAAACGTCGATGAGTTTGTGGACATCCGCGCTGTGCAGACCGGTCGTGGGTTCATCCAGAATGTAGATGGTCTTGCCGGTGGAGCGTTTGGACAGTTCCGTTGCCAGTTTGACGCGCTGCGCTTCGCCGCCGGACAAAGTGGTGGCGGGCTGACCCAGTTTGACGTAGCCGAGACCCACTTCCTGCATCTTCTTGCAGCGGTTGTAGATCTTCGGGACGGCCTCAAAGAAGTCGACGGCTTCGTCGATGGTCATGTCGAGCACATCGCTGATGCTCTTCCCCTTGTATTTGACCTCCAGCGTCTCACGGTTGTACCGTTTGCCGCCGCAGACCTCACAGGGCACGTAGACGTCCGACAGGAAGTGCATCTCGATCTTCACGATACCGTCGCCCTGGCAGGCCTCACAGCGTCCTCCCTTGACATTGAACGAGAACCGGCCGGCGGAATAGCCCCGCACCTTCGCGTCGCTCGTGGCGGCGAACAGTGTACGGATATCATTGAAGAGGTTGGTATAGGTCGCCGGGTTCGAACGGGGCGTCCGTCCGATGGGCGACTGGTCGATGTCGATGACCTTGTCGAGGTGCTCCATGCCCTCGACGCCGTCGCTGTCCCCGGGGAACATTTTCGCGCGGTTCAGGTCCCGCGCCAGAGTCTTGTAAATGATCTCGTTGACCAGAGACGATTTGCCCGAGCCGGACACACCGGTGACGCAGGTAAAAGCGCCGAGCGGTATTTTGACGTCGATGTTTTTCAGGTTGTGCTCCCGCGCGCCTCTGACGGTCAGGTAATGACCGTTGCCGGAGCGTCTGGACGCCGGGACCGGCACCTTGCGTTCACCGCTTAAGTACTGACCGGTGACGGACTCCGGACAGGCCATGATCTCGTCCACCGTACCGGCGCAGACCACTTCCCCGCCCTTGATGCCGGCGCCGGGGCCGATGTCGACGATGAAGTCGGCGGCCCGCATGGTGTCCTCATCGTGTTCGACGACGATGAGGGAGTTGCCGAGATCCCGCAGGTCCTGCAGGGTGGCGATGAGCTTGTCGTTGTCCTTCTGGTGCAGACCGATGGACGGCTCGTCCAGAATGTAGAGGACACCGGTCAGCGCGGAGCCGATCTGAGTCGCGAGACGGATGCGCTGGCTTTCCCCGCCGGACAGCGTGCCGGCGCTGCGAGCAAGGTCCAGATAATCCAGGCCGACACTCTGTAAAAAGTGCAGCCGGGCTTTGATCTCTTTCAAAATGAGTTCCGCGATGATGGCGTCCCGTTCCGAGAGCTGAAGGTTCTCAAAGAACTCCAGTTCCTTTTCGATGGACAGGTGGGTCAGCTCATCGACGTTGAGGCCGCCGACCGTGACGGCAAGGCTCTCGGCCCGCAGGCGTTTGCCGTGGCAGAGTTCGCAGTCATGCTCCGACATGACCTGTTCGATCTGCCGTTTGGCCACCTGGGAGCCGGTCTCCGCGTATTTGCGTTCGAGGTTGTGGACAACGCCCTCAAAGCGCGCCTGCCAGCTGCTGTCGGAATAGGTCGTCCGGCGGTGGAATTCGATGCGTTCATCGCCTGTGCCGTAAAGGATCTTTTCGAGGTCCTCCCGCTTCATGTCTTTGACGGGCACGTCAATGGAGAACCCGTAGTGGTTCGCGACGCCTTCAAAGTACATTTCGGCAATGGTGCCGCCGTCGCTCTTCATCCAGCCGGGGGCCTTGATGGCGCCTTCATGGACACTGAGAGTCTTGTCGGGCATGAGCAGGTCCTCGTCGATGATCGTGTAGGACCCGAGCCCCGTGCACTTCGGGCAGGCGCCGAAGGGGTTGTTGAAGGAGAACATACGCGGTGCGAGTTCTCCCATAGATAAAGCGCCGTGCTCCGGGCAGGCAAAGCTTTCGGAAAACTCCAGTTCTTCCCCGCCGACGACATCGATGACGGTCATGCCGGCGGCCAGCTTCGTCGCGGTCTCCACCGAGTCCGTCAGCCGGCTCTCAATGCCCGGTTTGACGACCAGGCGGTCGACGATGATCTCGATGTTGTGTTTATAGGTCTTTTCCAGTTTGATATTCTCCGACAGGTCCCGCACTTCCCCGTCGATGCGGGCGCGGACAAAGCCGGATTTCTGCGCGTCTTCCAGCGCTTTGGCGTAGGTTCCCTTCTTTCCGCGGGCGATGGGCGCCATGACCTGGATGCGGGTGCCTTCCGGCAGTTCCATGATCTGGTCGACCATCTGGTCCACGGTCTGATGCTGGATCTCCCGGCCGCAGACCGGGCAGTGCGGCACGCCGATGCGGGCGTACATAAGACGCATGTAGTCGTAGATCTCGGTCAGAGTCCCGACCGTGGACCGCGGGTTCTTTGACGTGGTCTTCTGGTCAATGGAAATGGCCGGCGACAGCCCGTCGATGGACTCCACCTTCGGCTTGTCCATGATGCCGAGGAACTGGCGCGCGTACGACGACAAAGACTCCATATAGCGGCGCTGGCCCTCGGCAAAAATGGTGTCGAAGGCAAGGGACGACTTCCCGGACCCGGAAAGGCCGGTGAAGACGACCATCTTCTCCCGCGGGATATGGAGGTCGATATTCTTTAAATTGTGTTCTCGGGCTCCGACAATGCGGATCTCTTTCGTTCCCATATAATGCTTCCTTATACTGAGAAGAAAAAGCTTTGTCTCGGGCTCTCCCCGGCCTAACCTTCCCCCTGAAGGGGGCCCCTCGCCCGAGCCCTCGCCAAACTTTTTCTTCAAATCATTCCTTTTTTCCTTTGGGATTCCTTAATTCTGCGATCTTGTCACGGTAGTAGGCGGCGGTCTCGAAGTCGAGGATGCGGGCGGCGGCCTGCATCTCCTTCGTCATCTTGCGGATGAGTTCTTCGCGCTGTGCCTTCGTCAGGCGCTTGCCACCGGATTTCTCCGTCTCGACGGCCGAGGTGATCTCGATGACGTCGCGGATATCCTTGATGATGGTCTTCGGCACGATGCCGTGCTCTTCGTTATACCGCTCCTGGATCTCCCTGCGGCGGTAGGTCTCGGACAGCGCCCGTTCCATGGACGGGGTGACGCTGTCCGCGTACATGATGACTTCGCCGTTGGCGTTCCGCGCCGCGCGGCCGATGGTCTGGACCAGAGAAGTCTCGGACCGCAGGAAGCCTTCCTTGTCGGCGTCGAGGATGGCGACAAGGGACACTTCGGGAATGTCCAGTCCTTCGCGCAGCAGGTTGATGCCGATGAGGACGTCGAATTCTCCGAGACGCAGGTCGCGGATGATCTGCATGCGTTCAATGGTGTCGACGTCATGGTGCATGTAACGCACCTTGATGCCGTTCGTTTCGAAGTATTCGGTCAGGTCCTCGGCCATCTTCTTGGTTAGGGTCGTGACCAGAACGCGTTCGCCCCGTTCGGCGCGCATGTTGATCTGGGAGATGAGGTCGTCGATCTGTCCCTCGACGGGTTTGACCGTGACCATAGGGTCCAGAAGGCCGGTCGGACGGATGAGCTGTTCGACCACCTGCACGCTGCGTTCCCGCTCGAATTCGCCGGGGGTGGCGCTCGTGAAGATGACCTGACCGACGTGGTCATAGAATTCCTCAAAGTTCAGGGGACGGTTGTCGAAGGCGCTCGGCAGACGGAAACCGAAGTCGACGAGCGACTTTTTGCGGGCATGGTCCCCGCCGTACATGCCGCGGACCTGCGGCAGCGTAACGTGGGATTCGTCGACGAACAGCAGGAAGTCGTCCGGAAAGAAGTCCATGAGCGTATACGGCGTGGAGCCGGGTTTCCGGCGGGCCAGGACCCGGGAGTAGTTTTCAATGCCCGAGCAGAAGCCCGTTTCCCGGAGCATTTCCATGTCGTATTCGGTTCGCTGGCGGATGCGCTGCGCTTCGATGAGTTTCCCCTGCGCTTCAAAGAATTGGACCTGCCGGCGCATTTCTTCCAGAATGTCTTCGATCGCCTCGTCCATGACCGCAGGGTCCACGACATAGTGGGTCGCGGGGTAAATGGCGGCATGCTGCAGGACGCCCGTCACCTGGCCGGTGAGGGCGTTGATCTGACAGATGCGGTCGATCTCATCGCCGAAGTATTCGATGCGGATGGCGTACTGCGTTTCCCCCGCCGTGAACACCTCCACGGTGTCGCCGCGGACCCGGAACTTCGTGCGAACGAAGTTGACGTCGTTGCGTTCGTAATTCAGTTCGATCAGTTTTTTCAGCAGGCGGTCCCGCGGGTATTCCTGCCCCGGCCGCAGGGAGATGACCATGTTCTTATAGTCGATCGGCGAGCCGATGGAATAGATGCAGGAGACCGAGGCCACAATGATGACGTCCCGCCGCTCACTGAGCGACAGGGTGGCCGAATGGCGCAGTTTATCGATCTCGTCATTGATGGACGAGTCCTTTTCGATATAAGTGTCCGTGGAGGCCACATAGGCTTCCGGCTGGTAGTAGTCGTAGTACGAGACGAAATACTCTACGGCGTTGTTCGGGAACATTTCCCGGAACTCCGAGCAAAGCTGTGCCGCCAGCGTTTTGTTGTGCGCCAGGACGAGCGTAGGCCGGTTCACCTGCGCGATGATGTTCGCCATGGTGAACGTCTTGCCGGAGCCGGTGACGCCCTTCAGGGACTGTTCCTTATAGCCTTTGTTCAGGCCGTCCACCAGCGCGGCGATGGCCTGGGGCTGGTCCCCCGTCGGCTGAAATTTGGATTGTAATTCAAAGTGATCCATACGTTCCTCAGATGCAGTCGGTAATGATCATATCGAGATTGCGTTTTTTGTATTTTTCGAGTTCGCTCTCTTTCGAGACGCCCCAGACGTTGACCATGAGTCCCGCCTCATGGCATTTGCGCACATAAGAATGCGGGAAGTTGGTCAGCAGATAATGCGGGTGCAGCGCGTCGGCGCGGTATTCCTCCGCGACCGTCAGATATTTTCCGCGGAGCAGCCGTTTGTCGAAGAGTTCCTCCGGGACCGGGTCATACAGCAGACCGCAGGAAAGCTCCGGGTCGATGTTCTTGATGACGCGGATCACGTCGAAGTCGAAACTGGAGAAGATCGTCTTTTCGAGCAGCCCCTTCTCCCGGACCATGGCGACGGTTTTCCGGACGACTTCCTCCGCGTTCTTCGAGGGGTGTTTGATCTCGACGTTCAGGACTTCCATGTCTTTGACACAGTCGAGCACTTCTTCGAGAGTCGGAATCTGTGTGCCGGCAAACTCCGGTGAGAACCAGCTGCCGAAGTCCAGCACCCGCAGTTCGTCAAAGGTGAGCTCGTTGACATAACCGGTACCGTTCGAGGTCTCGTCTACCGTAAAATTATGGCAGATGACAAGGACACCGTCCGACGACATCTGCACGTCGAATTCGACGCCGTCCGCGCCCTGTTCGATGGCCGCCTGAAACGCAGGAATGGTGTTCTGCGGCGCGCGGCGATTGGCCCCTCTGTGGCCCAGGATCTTCGTCGTCATAAACGGTCCCTCCTCTTCATTGTACACTCATTGTATTATACTACTTATATTTGTAAATAGCAAAACAAATGTTCCCCACCGTTATGGCGGGGAACATGTTCTTATCGTTTGTCTTTTTTCAAAACACTGCACATGCAGTGGTACACGCCGTCCACCGGATGGTAGAGCATGATGCGGGGACCCGCGAAGCGCATGACCTGTTTGATCTTCGCATTCTGTTCTTCCTCGTAACAGTGGATGGGACAGTTCTTGCAGAACGTCTTGACCGCGGTCCGGGGACAGACCTGAGTGCGCATACAGGAGTACTCCGCGAGTGCGGCACAGTCCGGACACAGTTTGTACCGTCCCTCCGGTCCGAACCGGGGGTTGCGGCAGTTGGCCGCGCCCCACTCGTCCCGGTTTTCATGTTTGCTGCCGCGGCAGTAGATCTCGATCATCTGCGTGACGACTTCTTTTTCATGTGCGCGTTTTGCTTCGATTGCTTTTGCGTCCATTTAACTCATTCTTCCGTTTTCTACCGAATAGACCTTGTCGGCGATCTTCATCGTGGAAGCGCGGTGCGATACGAGCACGACCGTCTTCCCTTCCCGCTGGTCGTGCAGCGATTTCAGGATGACCGCCTCGTTCAGGCTGTCGAGGTTACTGGTGGGTTCGTCGAGCAGGACCATGGGGGCGTCATGCAGGAACGCGCGGGCAAGCCCGATCCGCTGGCGTTCGCCGCCGGAGAGCGTATCGCCCAGTTCTCCGACATTGGTCTCATAGCCGTTCGGCAGGGTCATGATAAAGTCATGGACCGACGCCTTCCTGCAGGCGGCTTCGATCTCTTCCTGCGTCGCGTCGAGTTTCGCGATGCGTACGTTGTTCGCGATACTGTCATGGAACAGGTGGGTCTCCTGCGTCACATAGGATTCCATGGCGCGGAGGTCTTCCGTGTTGATCTTTTTGATGTCTTTTCCGGAGATCTTGATCTTTCCTTCGGTCGTATCCCAGAAGCGCATGAGCAGTTTCAGGAAGGTCGACTTGCCGGAACCGGACTTGCCGGTGATCCCGATAACGGTGTTCTGCGGGATCTCCATGGAGAAATCGGACAGGACCGCATCGCCGTCTCCGTACGCGAAGGTGACGTTTTCGGCGGCCGCGCCGGCGAACTCCGTCTTTTTCTTCAGGACGACGTCCTCAAAGGCCGGCTCTTCGTCGAGGATATCGAGGACACGGTCGCCGGCGGCGAAGGTGTTCTGCAGCGTGCTGCCGAGGGCGGCCAGCGCGATGGTCGGTCCAAAGGAACTCATGAGGGCGATGGTCGGGATCAGGACGCCCGGGAAATCGATGATGCCCTGGCGGTAGAAGTACATCGCCGTAAAGAGCATGATGAAGTCCGCGGTCAGGACGATGGTGTTCGTCATACCGGCGTTGCGGCCTTCGATCTTCTTCTGATGTTCCCGGCTGGCGGACAGGTCGTCCGTCCGGGCCTGGAGTTCTTCAATGCGTTTTTCACCGGCGTCATACTGCAGGATCTCGGACAGGCCGCGCAGGTTGTCGAGCATAAAGGTGGCAAGGGCGCCGGATTTTTCCCGGTGTTCGATGCCGTCGGACCCGCTCTGTTTGGAGATGATGAACGGGATGCAGATGCCGACGACAAGATATGCCGCAAGGGCAATGAGACCGAGGACCCAGTAGAAGTGCCAGATGAAGCAGACCATGATGACCGTGAACAGCGTCGCGATACAGATCGGAGAAATGGTATGCGCGTAGAACACTTCGAGGAGCTCGATGTCGGAGGTGATCAGAGAGATGAGGTCGCCTTTGTCCTTCCCCTCCAGCTTGGCGGGCGCCAGCCGGCGGAGAGCCTGGAACACCTTGTCGCGGATGTGCGCGAGAAGTTTGAAGGCGATGAAATGGTTGCAGCCCTGTTCCGCGTACTTCAGACCGCCGCGGACGATGCCGAAGAGCAGAAGCAGCGTGTAGAGGACCGGTTTGGAGAACGGGATGTCATAGCCGAGGACGTCAAGGATCCCGTAGGCGCCGAACACGGTGATGAACGCGGCGCACAGGTGGCCGATGAGGCCCATGACGACAGACAGGGTCATGTAACCGGACAGCGGCCGCACAAGCCCTACGAGGCGTCCCATGATGGTCAGATTGCTTCTGTGTTTCATGCCGACACCTCCCCGAATGCAAACTGTTCCAGCGCGGCCTGCGCGTTCCATAGGGCCGCGTAGGTGCCGTTCTTTTGAAGGAGGTCGGCATGTCTGCCTTCCTCGACCACGTTTCCGTGGTCCATGACGTAGATATTGTCCGCGCCCGTCACGTTGGCGAGGCGGTGCGAGATGAGCACGACAGAGCCGTTCTCCGAGAGTTCCCGGACCTTGGCCATAATGTCATTCTCGCTCTCGATGTCGATGTTGGACGTGGCTTCGTCAAAGACATAGACTCTGCCGCCGTGCAGGAGCGCGCGGGCCAGCGCCAGGCGCTGCCGCTGACCGCCGGACAGGTTCGCGGCCTGTTCGTTCAGAGCCGTGTCGAGGCCGTTCTCCGTCTTCAGGAAATCGGCCAGTTTCGTCTCTTCGAGGACCGCCCACAGCTGTTCGTCAGTGGCGGTCGGGTCACCCATCAACAGGTTGTCGCGGACCGTACCCTTGAACAGGTAACTGGAAGAGCTGATGTAAGTCATGTTGGAGAGCAGTTCCGACTCGGCGATCTCACCGAGCGGTTTGTCCCCGAGGGTCACGGTGCCCTCATAGTTGCGGTTGCGTCCCATAAGGAGCTGCGCGATGGTCGATTTACCGCAGCCGCTTTCGCCCACGATGGCGGTCATGCCGGTGGCGGGCACCTTCATGGAGACGTTGTGCAGGACTTCGCGGTCTTCTTCGTAGGAGAAGTTGACGCCGTCGAGCGAAATGTCTGCCTCAGCCGGGAAGGGTTCGGTCCCCTTCTCCTCTTCGTCCAGTTCAAACAGGGCGAAGATCTTGTCGGAGGCGGCCATGCCGTTCATCGCGACATGGAAGAAGGAACCGAGTCGACGCATCGGCAGGAAGTAATCAGCCGCCAGCAGGATGATAGCGAGCGATTCCCACATCTCGGTGCGGCCGGCACGGAACTGCATCACAGCAAGCACGGCACCCAGAGCGGCGCCGCCGTACGTGATGAGGTCCATGATGGTGACCGAGTTGAGCTGCATGGTGAGCACCTTCATGGTGATCTTGCGGAAATGCTCGGCTTCCTTGTTCATTTCGACGTTCTTGTATGCGTCCGCCTCATAAGTCTTGAGCGTGGTCAGACCCTGGAGGTTCTCCAGGAAGCTGTCACCGAGAGCCGTATACTGATCCCAGTATTTGCTGAGACGTTTTTTCGCCCACTTCTGGATGACAACGATGGTCATGGGGATCATTGGGACCAGCAGGAACAGGATGAGTCCGGAACGGAAGCTCATGAAAGCCGTTACAATGAACAGCGTGAACGGCGCCAGCACGGAATAGAAGAACTGCGGCAGATAGTTGCCGTAATAGGTTTCGAGCTGGTCGACGCCTTCGACCGAGATCTGCACGACTTCGGCCGTGGAGACTTTCTCCTTGTAGTTCGCGCCAAGGCGCAGGAGCTTCTCGTAGATTTTCGTACGGAAGGTCTTCTTGACCGCTTTGGAGGACAGGAAGGTCATCCGGTTCTCACCCATGACGCAGAAGAAACGTACGATGAGCGCGAGGACGACGATGACCGCGAGCGTGATCAGATTCGACGCCTCGGCCGTTCCGTAGTAGAGTTTCTGGATGAGGTTCGCGGTGGTCATCATGAGCACGATGTTCATGCACAGGGAGATCCACTGGAACACAACATTCCCGATGATGTACTTTTTGCTGTCGCCCAGGAAGGACAGCAGCCGTTTGTCCATCATAACGTATCCATCTCCTTTACTATTAAAGAATAAAAAAGTACAAGTTAGATTATACTAACTTGTACTTCATTTCAGTCGATTCGGTTTGTCACAGGGTTGCAACAGACGTTACAGCAGGATCGTAAAGAACGCCAGGCTTTCGGGCATATGCATGGTCCCGACCGTCGCCGTGATCTTCAGCGGAAGGGTGCCGTGCAGGACGGGCGAAAATCCCGGTCGCATATTGTAGAACTGGAGGGATTCCGTCGGGAACGATACGATGTCACCGCTCATTTCCGCGCTGATAAAGTCTCCGCTGTCAAAATACTTCAGCGTTTTCACCTTTCCCTTCATGGATGCTCCGGTCTTGGCCGAACGGGCGTTCAGCATGGTGGCGTGGAGCTGGATGGTCCCGACGCCGTCTTTGACCGTCAGTGTACAGGGGTGCTCAAAGCCTTCGTTCGCCATGGAGACGTTGGTCACATTGTTGGCCTTTTCCCGGTACAGAACAAACGGTACTTTGTACGTTCCGTCGGCCATTTTCGTGAAGAACTCCGTGCCGGAGAACTTACGGCGGTCACGGAACTCATATTTGACGGCGCCGATCGCCTCGTCTTCCCGGAACATCTGAAAACTCTGGTCAGACAGGTGCAGCGCCATTTGCAGGGCATCCGGGCGGGCATTCTCCATACCGACACCCTTATACAGGAGGAAATTGACCAGAGTATCGACACGCTCCGAATACTTCTGCGCCTCTTCCCGGCCCCGGATCGTCAGACAGGGATGGCGGTTGTCGGAACGGTCCACCAGACCGTCTTCTTCGAGAGCGGACAGGAGACGGCTGATCGTATACTTCTCCTGACCGAGCGTACGGGCCAGACCCGTGACCGTGACCTGTTCCTCCTGATAAAAGCTCAGAAGAGCGCGAAGGCGGAGGACCTCATTGGATTCTGTCATAACTTTGCTTCTTTCTACTCCCAAAAGATCTCGTGGGTTAGCCTTCTCTAACCCACGGCGATTATAGCAAACCTGCAACATTTTGTCAACAAAACGAATACAAAGCGGCAGGGAGGTTTCCCTCCCTGCCGTATCGGTTTATTGAAATGTGGGAAACTGTTCCGCGAACCAGACCTCCGGGACCTCGAAAACCATGCCGTTCAGCGGTTCCAGGATGCCTGCGTCCGTCGTGAAGTCGAATACCGTTTTATAGGAATACAGGAACTGTTTCCGGCGGCCGCCCTGCCTGCGGTTCTGACGGTTGTTTCCATACTTCCCGTCTCCTACCAGCGGACAGCCGATGCTGGCAAAATGCGCGCGGATCTGATGGGTGCGCCCGGTCAGCAGCTCCACTTCCACAAGGCTCATGCCCTGTTCAGAGCGAAGCAATTTGTATTTCGTCCGGATGGTCCGGGCACCGGGCCGCGGTTCCTTCGAAACCGTCACCATGTTCTTCTGTTCGTCTTTCCACAGGTATCCGGTCAGTTCCGCATCCGCGGGTTCCGGTGTGCCGTGGACGACGCACAGGTAAAACTTGTGGATCTCACGGTCCTTCATTTTCTGGTTGAGGATACGCAGCGCCTCGGCGGTCTTTGCCGCGAGGACGATGCCGCCGGTGTTGCGGTCGATGCGGTTGACGAGGGCCGGCGCGAACGCGTTCTCCTGTTCCGGGGCATACTCCCCTTTTTCATAGAGATAGCGTTTGACGCGGCCGATCAGCGTATCGACATACTCCCGGTCGTCCGGGTGCGACAGCAGGCCGACCGGCTTGTCGAGGACCAGCAGGTTCTCGTCCTCATAGAGGATCTTCAGCGAGGTGCCTGCGTGCAGAAAGTCATAGACGGGCTCCGGTTTTTCAAAGAACTCGTCGTTGATATAGAGATCGAGCACATCGCCCTCGGAGAGACGTGTGGAGATCTCCGCCCGCTTGCCGTTGACTTTGATGCGCTTTTTGCGAATGTATTTATAGAGCAGAGACTGCGGCAGGTTCGGCAGGTTCTTCGAAAGAAACCGGTCGAGCCGCTGTCCCGCGTCATTCTTCCCGATCGTCAGGCTCTTCATACGGCATTACCCTTACCCGGATCTGATCGACCCGGCGGTTGTCCATTTTCAGGACAGAGATCAAAAGGTTCTCATACATCATTTCGTCGTCGCGCTCCGGAATCTCCCCGAACAGTTCGAGGACCCAGCCGGCAACGGTATTGGACTCGGACTCCGGAGGTTCCTTCCCGAAGTATTCGAACATGTCTTCCAGCTCGGTGCTGCAGCGGACGATGTAGCTGTCCCGGCCGGTCTTGACGATGTCTTTTTCCACGTCGTCGTGCTCATCATAGATCTCCCCGACGAGCTCCTCGAGGATGTCTTCCATGGTCACGATGCCGTCTGTCCCGCCGAATTCATCGGAGACGACGGCCATATGGTTGTGCTTCTGCTGCAGGAGCGTCAGCACTTTCGAGATCTTCATGCTGGGAGCGACAAAGATGGCGGGAGTGATGACGTCCTCCAGCCGGCGGTCTCCGAAATAGATCTGATCGAAGAAGTCGCGCTGGTGCAGGATGCCGACGATGTCGTCGATGTCTTCATCGTACACGGGGATCCGGGAGTATTCGTTCTCGCGGAACACCTCCGCCAGTTCGTCCTTCTGCGCGCGCAGGGAGACGGCCACCACGTCCACACGGGGCGTGAAAATATCCGCGACTTCAATGTCGTTGAACTCCAGCACGCTGTGGATGAGCTCGGTGTCTTCCCGTTCGATACCGCCGCCGCTTTCGGCTTCCTCGACCATGGTCAGGAACTCGCCTTCGGTGACTTCATCGGTGCTTTCCACGCCGAACAGTTTCGCGATGAGCTGTTTCCACCAGCCGAACAGTTTGTTGAACGGGTAGAACAGCGTCATGAGCGCAGTCATGACGGGACCGTATGCCATAGCGACCGTTTCCGGCATCTCTTTGGCGATGGACTTCGGGGTGACCTCGGAAAAGATGAGAATGATGACCGTCATGACGATGGTCGACCAGGTGGCGCCGATGTCGCCGAGGGCGCGGACGAACAGCACCGTGGCAATGGCGGACGCGCCGATGTTGACGATGTTGTTGCCGATGAGGATGGTCGACAGCAGCGAATCGTAGTCGTCAATGATGCGCAAAGCGCGGGCGGCACGCTTGTTGCCGTCCTGTTCGAGCGCTTTCAGCCGGATCTCGTTCGCGCTGGAATACGCTGTCTCAGAGGAGGAAAAGAACCCCGAGAGAATGACAAAAATAACAAGGACAATGATCATACCTGTACTGCCCATATGGTTTGTATCAACTCCAAATCGTAGTTTATTTCAAAGGATCACGCTTCGTCGAGCGTGGAATATTCGTCGTCAGAGGGCTCCGGAAGATGGTCATCTTCGGAGAACGTGAACTGTGTGCCGGTATCAAGGTCCAGTTCGAGTTTCATGTGGATCTCCGGGAAGCGGTATTTCTCCAGGATGAAGAACTCCATGGAAATGATGAGTAGGAACCACATGGTGAAAATGCCGGGGTTGACCAGCGACATGAGTTCGAGCGCGCCAAAAGACGCAATGACCGTAAAGCCGAACATGGAGTGTTTGGACGCCAGGAACTTTGCCCGGCAGTACATCTGGTAGCCGTAAGTGGCGAGACCGACCAGGCCGAAACTGCCCCAGACCTGCGGCAGCGAGGAATGGTACCAGCAGAGGGACGCCACCTTCGAAGGGTGGATGTCCCTGTTGCCCATGTACCCGAGGCCCATACCGAAGAGCGGGTTGCTCTTGAAGTCGTCGATGGAACGGCGCCACAGGCCGAGGCGGACACTGTACTGGTCCGCGGCCGTCATCCGTTCGAGCGTATAGGCCATGAGTTTCTCGATCTGCGGGAACAGGAACAGGAATCCGAGGAAAATGACCGCCAGGATGCCGGCGAGCATTCTCCGGTGTTTCTTGTCAAGCACGAGGTCGATGGTCAGGAGTCCGAGCAGTTCCAGTCCGCCGAGGATCAGGCCGCCGCGGGACCCGAGGAAGATCATCGCCGCATAGGAAAGGAACGGCAGGAGAATATAATAGAATTTCCGGGCGGACATGTAAAACGCGAAGGGCATGGCCAGCATGATCATAGTACTGGCATTGTTCCGCCACTGGAAATACAGGATGCCGGGGGCTTCGATGAATTTCGCCCACCGCTCGACATAGCCTTCCATGGTCGCGAGGATCAGGAAGAGCATCATATAGCAGGCGATCTTCGAGATCCGAAGGTCGATCCGGTCGGTGTAGTTCTTCCCTTCCCCGAGGTGGTTATAGTTCAGGAAATAGACGATGACGATCATGAACCCGAGGCCGAACATGTAGACCAGGGACGTCTCGCTGAAATAAGATTTCGCCGGCAGTGTGCCGAGACCGCCGAGGAAGTTCGTGATGGACACGAGGATCATCGGGAACAGCAGCGCACCGGGCCGTTTGACTTTGGATTTGTCCCGTTCCCGGTAAAAGATATGGTGAAACGGAATCGCAAAAATCACGAGAGCACCGAACGGAGCCAGCGCCAGATAATCCCACAGCGAGTCCTCCGCCTGGATACTGAAGGAAGCGATGAGGAGGCCGGGCAGGAAGATCGAAACGATATCGTCCGACAGAATGAGCACGATCGAGGCGATGAACGCCATCAGGAACGCGCCCGGGATGACCCAGTTGAAACAGATGATGATGAACGACACCATCACCAGAAGCAGGCAGAACACATCGCCCGCAAAGAACTTCCGAAGCGGGTAAAGCTTTGAACTCTCCCCCGTATTCCGAAGTTCCGACAAAACGTTTGACATAGCAGTATACCCTCTAAGAATAAAGGCTTATTTTTAGTCATAGCAAATATAGTTTAATTATACGTAAAAGTCAAGAAGGCCCCGCGCTTCGGCGGAGCCTTCTGATTGTTTTGATTATTCGACGTTTTCGAGGGATTCGGGCGTGTAGTACTGGACCTCCAGCGGCTCGAGCGCTTTTTCGGTGCCCTCGAGGTCGTCCGTCTTGAAGGCGATGGACGCGCCGCTGTCCCCCGTCGACAGGCCGTACATGTACTTGATGTTGATGCCGGCGTCGGCGATGGCGTTGAGGAACTTCGACAGGCTCCCGACTTCGTGGGAAATGTTGACGGCCAGGACGTCGACGACCTTCGCCGTGATGTTTTTCGCTTTCAGCGCGGCAAGGGCGCCGTCCACGTCGGAGACGATCATACGGACGATGCCGTAGTCCGAGGTCTCCGCGATGCTGACCGAGACAACGTTGATGTTCGCCTCTTTCAGGATGTTGAAGATCTCCTGCAGGCGGCCTTCCCGGTTTTCCAGAAATACAGACAGCTGTTTGACAGTCATGATGGACCTCCTTAGTCGTACAGTTTTCTCTTGTCGAGGACGTGGACCGTCTTGCCCTGGCTGTGTTCGAGGCCGTTGGGCTCGACGAGACGGATCTTGGCATTGAGGCCGATGGCGCTCTTCAGCTGGTTCTTGACCTTGGCGGACAGCCTCTCCAGCTCGGCCATGTCGTCGGAGAAGAAGCGGTCTTCGACTTCGACGGCGACTTCCAGCGTATCGGAGTTGCCGACGCGGTCGACGGTCATGAAGTAGTTCGGGGTGACGCCGTCGACGTTCAGCAGCGCCGCTTCGACCTGGGACGGGAAGACATTGACACCCTTGATGATGAGCATGTCGTCCGAACGGCCCTTGAAGCGCTGGATGCGGGCCATGGTGCGGCCGCAGGAGCACTTCTCATATTCCAGCCGCGTAATGTCGCGGGTGCGGTACCGGATGAGCGGCTGGCCTTCTTTGGTCAGGCACGTGATGACCAGTTCGCCTTCGGACCCCTCCGGCAGCTGTTCGCCGGTCTCGGGGTTGATGACTTCCGGCAGGAAATGGTCCTCCCAGATGTGGAGTCCCTTATGGTAATCGCAGTCCGTCGCGACGCCGGGGCCGGAGATCTCGGTCAGGCCGTAAATGTCATACGCTTTGATGTGCAGACGTTTTTCGATCTGTTCCCGCATTTCATCGGACCAGGGCTCCGCGCCGTTGATGGAGCATTTGAGGGAGATCTCATCGACTCTTCCCTGCGCCTCCAGTTCTTCGGCGATATGCAGAAGATAGGAAGGCGTGCAACAGATGACCGTGGCTTTACAATCGATCAGCATGTCGATGAGCTTCTTGGTGTTTCCGGTGCCCATCGGGATGACAAGAGCACCGAGTTTCTCCGCGCCGTAATGGGCGCCGAGACCGCCGGTGAAAAGACCGTATCCGTAGGAGACCAGAACGATGTCTTCGTTCGTGACGCCGGCCATGGCCATGGAACGGGCCACACCTTCGGACCAGATATCGATGTCCTTCCGGGTATAAAGCGCAATCTTCGGCTTGCCGGTCGTGCCGGAAGAAGACTGCAGCCGGACACACTGGGACAGCGGCACGGAACGCATCCCGAAGGGATAGGTCTCCCGCAGGTCCTCATACGTGGTAAAAGGCAGTTTAGCAAGGTCTTCGAGGCCCTTGATATCGGTGGGCTCGAGACCGACCTCCTGCATCTTGTTGCGGTAGTATTCGTTGCCATAGTAGACATGCTCGACCTGTTTGCGCAGACGGGCGCTCTGCAGTTCATGCAGCTGGTCGCGGTCCATGCACTCTTTGGAAGGGTTCCAAATCATGTGGCATCTCTCCTGTCTGTTTAGAAATATTACTTTAATACTATAAAGCGGCAACAGGCGATGTGCAAGCGTTTTCGAAAAAAAAAGCAGCCCCGAATGGGACTGCTTTTTATTATCATTTAGTACATTCCGCCCTGGGCTGCGGCTGCCATGGCAGCGGCATTGGCGGCGTCTGCGGCCGGGTCCGGTTTGTCGGCGACCAGGGATTCGGTCGTCAGGACCATGGCGGCGACGGAGGACGCGTTCTGGAGCGCGGAACGGGTGACCTTCGCCGGGTCGAGGATACCGGCCTCGAACATGTCGACGTATTCCTCGGTCGCGAAGTCAAAGCCGTAACCGGGCTTGTCGGCCTTCTTGATGCTGTCGATGATGACGGAGCCTTCGAGGCCTGCGTTCGCGGCGATCTGGCGGACCGGCTCTTCGATCGCCTTCAGGACGATCTTGATACCGGTGGCAAGGTCGGCGTCTTCGGTCTTCTCGAGAAGCGCAGCGACTGCAGGGATGGCGTTGATGAGGGCCGTGCCGCCGCCGGCGACCGTACCTTCTTCCACGGCAGCCTTCGTGGCAGCCAGCGCGTCTTCGATGCGGAGTTTCTTCTCCTTCATCTCGGTCTCGGTCGCGGCACCGACATGGATGACGGCGACGCCGCCGGCGAGTTTCGCGAGACGTTCCTGGAGTTTTTCCTTATCGTAATCGGACGTGGTGGTCTCGATCTGGGCTTTGATCTGCTCGACACGGCCCGCGATCTGGGACTTGTCGCCGGCGCCCTTGACGATGATGGTGTCGTCCTTGGAGATCTTGACCTGCGCGGCGCGGCCGAGCATGTCGACCGTAGCGGTGTTCAGCTCCAGACCGAGGTCGGAGGTGACGACCGTACCGCCGGTGAGGATGGCGATATCCTGAAGCATTTCCTTCCGTCTGTCGCCGAAGCCCGGGGCTTTGACGGCCACACAGGTGAAGGTGCCGCGGATCTTGTTGAGCAGAAGGGTCGCGAGCGCTTCGCCCTCGATGTCTTCCGCGATGATAACGAGTTTCTGGCCGGTCTTGACGATGGTCTCAAGCAGCGGGAGGATCTCCTGGATGTTGGAGATCTTCTTATCGGTGATGAGGATGAGCGCGTCTTCGATCTCAGCGACCATCTTCTCGGTGTCGGTGACCATGTACGGAGACAGGTAACCGCGATCGAACTGCATGCCTTCGACGACGTCGCAGGTGGTCTCAGCCGTTTTGGACTCTTCGACGGTGATGACGCCGTCCGCGGAAACCTTTTCCATGGCGTCGGCGATCAGCTGACCGACATATTCGTCAGCCGAGGAGACCGTGGCGACACGGGCTATGTCCGAGGAGCTCTGAACGGGTTTCGCGTTCGCGGCAACGGATTCGATAGCGGTGTCAACGGCCATCTGGATGCCCTTCTTGACGACCATCGGGTTCGCGCCCGCGGCGACGTTCTTCATGCCTTCACGGACCAGCGCCTGCGCCAGAAGCGTGGCGGTGGTGGTGCCGTCGCCGGCGACGTCGTTCGTCTTCGTGGCAACTTCCTTCACGAGCTGGGCGCCCATATCTTCAAACGGGTCTTCCAGTTCGATTTCTTTGGCGATGGTCACGCCGTCGTTGGTGATCAGCGGTGCGCCGTATTTGCGGTCAAGAACGACGTTGCGGCCCTTCGGGCCGAGGGTGATCTTGACAGTGTTGGAAAGTTTGTCGATGCCGGTCTGAAGGGCCTTGCGGGCCTCTTCGCCGTAAATGATCTGTTTTGCCATAGTTCGTTTCCTCCTCAGTCTTCGACGATCGCAAGGACGTCAGACTGTCTGACCAGTGTATATTCCTCCGATCCCACTTTGACCTGGGTGCCGGTGTATTTGCCGACAATAACTTTATCGCCGACCTTCAGGAACATTCCCACTTCGTTCCCGTCGACCATGCCGCCGGGGCCGACCGCGATGACTTCCGCGATCTGGGGTTTTTCCTGGGCGGCTGCCGCCAGCAGGATCCCGCTCTCGGTGGTCTCTTCGGCTTCGACGGTCTTAATAAGAACTCTGTCTGCTACAGGCTTGATCGTCATAACTGATTCCTCCATATGTGAAATAAATTTTTGCCGTTATTGCAAGTTTAGCACTCTTTTCTTCTGAGTGCTAAATCTATTATAGAGCGTTCCCCGAAAAATACAACCCCTAATTTTAAGTACTTGTGGAAAAAGTTTGGCGATTAAAGGTTATTACGGTAAAATAAAGAAGAAATCGTAAAGAAAAGCTCAGGAGGCTTTCCCGCCTTCTGAGCGGATTCCATTAGAATCGAGGAGAATCGAAATGGCAATGACTTCCAAGTACACGGCAAACGTCGGGGCGCTTCCGCTGCAGGAATACCCCCGCCCGCAGCTTGCCCGCGACAGTTATTACAACCTCAACGGCGCGTGGGATTACGCGATCGTCCCGAAGGGCACGGCCCTGTCCGGTTATCAGGGGTCCATCCTGGTCCCCTTCTCCCCGGAGACGTCTCTGTCCGGCGTGGAGAAGACCGTCACCGGAAACGACGCGCTGTATTACCGAAAGACCTTCGACGTCCCGCTGTCGTTCTTCAAAGACATCACCCTGCTGCATTTCACGGCGGTGGACTATGAATGTGAGGTCACCCTCAACGGCAAACCGCTCGGCTCGCATAAAGGCGGCTTCCTCCCCTTCACCTTCGATGTGACGGACGTCCTCACCGACGGGGAAAATGTTCTGGAACTGAAGGTGCAGGACCCGACGGACAAGTCGTACATCGCCCGCGGGAAACAGGTCTCTAGACCTGGGAACATCTGGTACACCGGCCAGTCCGGTATCTGGGGCACAGTCTGGATGGAGAGTGTCTCCAAAGGCTATGTGGAAGACCTGCTCATCGTCCCGGACATCGACAAGGAAGAAGTGCGCGTCACGGTCACATCCAAAGCGCCCCACGTGAACCTCGAGGTCCTCTACGGCGGCAAGACCGTCGCCTCGGCCAAGGGCGAACCCGGCTTCGTCACCGCCATTCCCCTGCCGGACGCAAAACTCTGGTCGCCGGAGCAGCCGAACCTGTATGACCTTCGCATCAGCGTCATCAACTCGAACGGGCTCATCGCCGACACGGTCTCATCCTATTTCGGCATGCGCAAGTTCGGCGTCGGAAAAGACAGCAGCGGCATCTCCCGTCTTTGGCTCAACAACAAGCCCTATTTCCACAACGGCGTTCTGGACCAGGGCTACTATCCGGACGGCCTGCTGACGCCCCCGACGGATGAAGCCATGCAGGACGACATCCGCCTGCTGAAAGATATGGGCTTCACCATGGTCCGTAAGCATATCAAGATCGAGCCCTTACGCTGGTATTATTACTGCGACAAAATGGGGATCCTGGTCTGGCAGGACATGGTCAACGGCGGTACGACGTATAACCCGCTGATGATCGCGGTCCTCCCCTTCCTGAATATCATGTTCAAAGACAACACGGCTACCGCTTATAAACTTTTCGGACGCGCGGACAAAGCCGGCCGCGATGAGTTTGAACGGGAGGCCGCGGAAACCGTGGACCTTCTGAAAAATGTCGTCTCGCTGGCGATGTGGGTCCCGTTCAACGAGGGCTGGGGACAGTTCGACTCCGACCGCATTTCGGAGAACATTCAGAAGATGGACCCGACCCGTACGGTCGACCGCACCTCCGGCTGGCACGATCAGAAGTCCGGCGACTTCGTCTCCAAGCACATTTACTTCACTCCCATCTGGGTGCCGAAGGATGACCGCTGCTATCTGCTCTCCGAGTTCGGCGGCTTCTCCCGCGCCGTCAAAGGACACCGCAAGAACGACAATCTGCCCTTCGGGTACCGGATGTACTTCACGAAGGGGCAGCTCCAGCGCGCCTACAAAAAGATCTACGAAAAGCGGATCATCGCGAACATCCCCCGCGGCCTGTCCGCCTGCGTATTCACCCAGCTCTCCGACGTCGAGGGCGAGATCAACGGTCTCATCACCTACGACCGTCTGATCGACAAGATGGACCGCGACTTTGTCAAATCGGTCAACGACCGGGCGAAGATCTGACGAAAAAGAAAGAAGACCTGAAGCGATTGCTTCAGGTCTTTTTATTGTTCCGGACTTACAGTGTGTTCTTCTCCACGACACGCCCGAGCTGGATACGGAGGTTGCCGTTGCGGCAGCGCAGTTCGTCGAGAAACGCTTTCGTTTCCGCATCATCCTGCATGAGGATCTCATACCAGAGCTCATAGAGTGTCCCCATATTGGTCGTCTTCACTTTGACCAGTTCATGGTGGGATGTATAACGTTCAAAGAGGTCGTCGAACAGTTCATCATAGTCCAGGTCTTCCGGGATCGTAATGCGCAGCTGGCGCAGATGCGCCGGTTTCTCGCCAAAGCCCAGCAGCGTCAGGATGACAACGAGGACCCCCATGATGACGAAGAACAGCAGCGCCAGCGGAATGCTGCCCATCCCGCAGGCAAGGCCCAGGGCCATGGCCACAAAGATGGCGGCGATCTCCCGGGCGGTACCGGGAACGCTGCGGAACCGCACGAGCGCGAAGGCGCCCGCGACGGCGACACCGGCACCGATGTTGCCGTTGACCAGCATGATGACGAGGGCAATAGCCGCCGGCATAATGGCAAGCGTCAGCGACATGGAGGCGGTGTGCCGGGTCCGGAAGGAAAAGACGAGCGCGGTCCCGATGCCCAGCACGACCGCCAGCAGGATGCACAGCAGACTCATGCCGAGGGACATATCGTTTTGCATCGATGTAAGGGTAACTTGATCAAGCACAGTTGGTTTCCTCTCTCTTCTTTTCAGATTCTTCCGCCAGCATCTTCTGATAACAGCGGCCGTATTTGGAGAACGACGTCGGATAAATCTCCAGTTCGCTTAAGATATGCGTCAGCCAGAGGGGCGTGGCGCCGGGGATTTTGATTTCCATCAGGACCCTGTCCTTTGGAAGCAGACGTTCGCCGGCATCCCCGTGGCTCATGTCCATCTGCTCCGTCCGGTACCGGATGTTCCGGTCGAACGTGATCCGAAGGTTCGGGTCGTCCGCAGCCCGGTAGGCCATGCGCTCATACGCAAGGAACATTGCCGGCTGCAGCGGGTACCGCCTGCAGAACCAGCGGATCTCATCCATGATCTGCCGGTCGTTCACTTCCGGATCAGGACCTCCGGCAAGATACTCTTCCGCCGCTGAGGCGACAGACCGCACACGCCGTTTATAAACGACGCCTTTGTATTTCTTTTTGATCTCCATGAAGACCGGGCTGTCCTCCGTTGGAGCGCCATAAGTACGCAGGCGAAATTTCTCCTTGTAGACCGGTTTTTCCAACGACCGGCGGATCAGGTAGTAATCCGGGGTGTCGTAATAGAGATTGCAGATGGTGCTTTTCGGGTAGTCGTCCGGCTGGATATAGTCTTCCAGCGCTTCCATCAGTCGTTCATACTGGTCTTTCCGCATCAGATACTTTTTCTCGATCCGGCGAAAGGACCATTGGGTCGGTTTCAAATACTCGTGCTCCTATCCTTTACTGGTTGATCTCCTGCAGTGTGTCCAGGATGCGGTCAGCGATGTACCGGTGTCCCGCCTCGTTGGCATGGATGCCGAGGAGGATCCCGCCGGTATCCTTTAACATGTCGAATACCGTAGTCCCTTTCGGGTAGACGGTCTCGGCGTCCGGTACGTGGACATAATGGACGTTGTCGTACTGAGTCGCGAGGAACGCAAAATAGCCGTCGAAGGCCATGATGGCCTCATCGACAAGGTCGAACAACAGAGAACGGTCCGTTCCCGGAATGACCCGGATACTGGCAACCGCCTTATTATAGCCGACCAGCAGAATGTCCGCTTTATTCGGCGCGAGCAGCTGCAGGTCTTTGATCACGACATAGGCGTTCGTGAACATTTCCGACATCTCCTCAGAGAACGTCCGTGTGAAATTACCGAGCAGGTCCGGGTCCTTTTCCAGATTGTTCAGCGCAAAGGAAAGATAATCGAGCACTGCGTCCGCGTCGGAAAGCCCCTGCAGTTTGTTCAGGTCAACGATGCCGGTCGCATATGCTGCGTTCACCAGAGCCGCCGTAATATCATTGAAGCCGGCCTGAATGGAAACGAGATCGGACTGCTGGACCCATCGCACGATCTCGGGACCCATGCCGCGGAGCCTTTCGGTACGTTCGGCTTTCCGATTTCCATACCAGTCCGAAGGACGATCATAGGGGTTTTCCACTCCCATGCCCCGTTCCAGCAGGATCCGGTAATCCATCAGCCGTGCGCCGGAGCAGGCGGCCGGCTGGATGTGCGCGCCGTTCACGTCTTCCAGCACATCGCCCACAAGGTCCGGATAGGAGTTCGGAACACGGGTCCCGACGCTGTAGGGGTCGGAGCTCGCCTCCTGCGAGACCAGACCGTACCCGAAGGGGATGCTGTCCCCGAGATAGGTGTAGTACGTATACGGGAGATTCTTATAGGATTTCCCATCCGCCGCGAACGCGGCGCCGACCGACGTCAGGACCAGTACGGAACAGAGGCCGAACGCGATGAGAACTTTATACAGCTTTTTCATAAATATCTCTCCTTTATTCAGGCAAGAAGGTTGTCATCGAGCCACAGGACCCGTTTCTGACAGTATTCCTTCAGGTTGTTGACATAGTTGTCCCAGGTCACGGTCACTTCATACTCCAGCCGGTATTTCCCGGTACCGATCGCCCGCATGGTGTTCGGCGCGATCAGGTAGTCGGCGCACAGGCTGTCCGTGCCCCACTTCGCGTTGTTCATGAGCGCCGAGTCCCGAAGGACCGTCCGCTGACGTTCCACGTTTGTCTCGAGACCGGTAAAGGCGTTCTGATATTCGCGATAGACATTTTTGACCGCGGCGCGGAAACTCTCGTGCCGGCCGAGTTCCTGGAGCAGGCTGACCGGTTCGTCCACCGCTTCGAGGCCGATGCCATCGTTGTACCAGCCCTCCGCGCTCACCTGCAGCGGTTCGCTGACGCCGACAAAGAACTTGTGGAGCGTGCGCCCGAAGGAGACGTCATAATCCCATGCCGGGCCGGCGATGAGCTTGTCGCTCTTCGTAAGCCCGTCCCGGTGCATCAGAAGGCTGCCGGAGAAGCAGTCATAGGTCTTGGAGACTTCATACATCAGATACATCTTCGCCCAGGAATCCAGATCAAAGTAATCCTGATAGCGTTCCGAATCATAGTCCTCGAGCGCGTCCCAGGCCTTCAGGAAGTGTTTCTCAATGGATGCGACATCGGTTCCCTTCGCCTCTGCTTCTTTCCCGATATCCTTGACGGTCATCCGGTTATAGTAGCCGGTGTCGCCTGTGACGGTGCCGATCTCAAACATGCCGGGGATGGCGAACTGATCCGGGTTGTCCGGCTCATAGTAGTTGTCATTCTCCAGCGCGTACCCGGTATCCGGGGCCGCGTAATCATTCTTCGGTGTCAGAAGGTAATTCCCCAGGTACTCCCCGTTCATGTAGAGGTCCACAAAGCGGGCCGAAAGCCCGATGCCAAGTTCCTTCGAAAGGTCCATCGCGATCTTGTTGCGCATCAGGGAATTGTCAAAATAGTTGGCGACGAGCGACCATTTCTTGGCTTTGACGCCCGGAATGAGTTCCGCTTTTTTGGTGTCGTCATAGTTTTTATCACGGTACAGCGTGATATTGTACGGCTTTTTGTTGAAACTCCAGGTCGAGTTCCCGCGGCCCTTGATGCTGACCGGCTTTTTCGACCCGTCGAACCGTACCGTTCCGTAACAGGACGTCTCGTGGGCCTTGTCCCCGTTCATCGCCTCAATAGTACCGAGAGACTCATCGAGGTTCAGGAACATGGGAGAGATGTCCGCGGAGCCCCGGAGCGTATGGATGGTCAGCAGGGTCGTCTTGTCCCCGCGGTACACACGGTACTGAATGCTTTTTCCGGCTTCGGCGATGGGCGCTTTTCCGCTCTTGTACGTTTTCCCGTTTCGCTCCAGCGTCACGCCCTCGTCTTTCCAGGAGAGGCGTAGCGCCTTCGTGTCCGCGCCGCCCGGCAGGTACAGGACGCCTTCGGCGCCGGTCCGGTCGAGATCCAGATGGACATTTCCGGGAAGACCGGCGGTCTGATCCGCAGAAACATAAAAATTCCCGGAACGCTTTGTCGTCGAAGGCGAAAGCACTCCCAGGAAATCGACCGAGGAATCGGCGGCAAACGCCGTACCGGTCGCCAGGACCAGGATCAGACAGAACGAGAGAAGAACTGCGATTCCCTTTCTCATACAGGTTTCCTCCAAGCTGATGAATTCATGCACATATGTTAACCTTTATTTTAAATAATGTTTCTTAAAACAATCTGAAGTTTGTTCGCAAGAAAAGAACAAAGAGAAACAAAAAACGACCGAAGCAAAAGCTTCGATCGTTTGTGGAGCTGATAACCGGATTTGAACCGGTGACCTCATCCTTACCAAGGATGCGCTCTACCAACTGAGCTATATCAGCAAATGGCAGGGGCAGAAGGATTTGAACCCTCGGCACGCGGTTTTGGAGACCGCTGCTCTACCAACTGAGCTATACCCCTATATAAACTTGGTGGACCATCAGGGACTCGAACCCCGGACCCACCGGTTATGAGCCGGCTGCTCTAACCAACTGAGCTAATGGTCCATACACATCTTCGGAGCGTCCGGCCCCAAAAGCTACTTTGATATTATAAGGGCGACCCTTTGTAAAGTCAACCCTAAATCCGGCGGAAACCGAAGAATTCAGTTTCCGTAAAAATGCAGTTCGGTGGACGCCAGCACATCGCCCTCATAACAGAGTTTCAGAGAGAAAAACGGATGCGGTTTTGCCAGCAGTTTCAGGAAAATACGGTCCCCCGCCCAGCTCGGCAGTTCCGGGACCTCTTCGACCGGGACCCAGACCAGGTCCCCCTCCGGGCATTCTTTGACCTTACCGGTAAAGGAACTGCTGGTGAAAAGGTGCATGTACTCCCCTTCGTACTCGCTGGAGACGAACGTGACGAGCCCGCGGTACTGCAGGTCGTCCAGGCGGAGGCCGGTCTCTTCATACGCTTCCCGGCGGGCGCATTCCTCCGGGCTCTCGTCTTCCTCGCACTTGCCGCCGACCCCGATCCACTTGTCGTGGTTGATGTCGTTTTTCTTTTTGACCCGGTGCAGCATGAGATAGCACCCGTCCCGTTCGATATAGATGAGCGTCGTGTTCAGCACCGGTCTTCCCTCCTTCTTACGCGGCGATGTACTCTTATTATACGAAAAGGGACCGGCTTATGCCAGTCCCTTTGAATTGGATTCTTATTCGATGACCGGAAGGTCCGTGACGCGCTCGGCGATCTCCAGGAAGAAGTTCGCGTAAACGTCTTTCGGTTCGAGGACGCCCATATAGGAAGTATGGTCCTTATATTCCTCGGGCATGACCTGCCAGATGCCGGTCTCGATGTTGTCGGGATCGTAGTCCTTGTGAGGCTCATGGAACGGGAACTTCGACGCGGGGACATTGACGAGTCCGTCCGTCGGAGCCCATTCGCGGCCGATCTTGTCCATCTTCAGGTTGCCGCAGACATAGGCGAACGGCTTGAAGGGAAGCCACATGTCTTTGGTACCGACTTCCTTCCCCTTTGCGTTCTGATGGGTGCGTCTTCCGTAATGGGAGAAATAATAGATGTTATCGTAGGGTTTGTAATCCTTCATAAGGGTCTCGGCGCCTTCGCGGCTGAGTTCCCAGTGGATGTTGTCTTCGGTGGCATTGACGTATTTCATGCACAGTTCGGGGTCCCAGGAGACATGTTTCGTCTGGCTGGAGAGGCCGAAACGGTCCAGATGGAAGCCATAGATTTTGGAGATGGCCGTACCGGAGACCAGCTGCGACAGCGAGCAGATGGCGAACGTGACAGGCTTGATCAGCGGCGCGATCTGTTCCGGAAGTGTAACGCCGTTATGCGTTGCCGCAAGCGTCGTGCAGCTGTGGACCCACTTTTCCTTGCCGCCTTCGAAGAGCGGAGACAGGTCATCGGGGTCAGTGCCTTCCCGCTCTGCCGCAGAGCCTTCCGCCAGCAGGTGGATCAGCGTACGAACGGTCGGACCGCCGAAGCTGTGGCCGATGAGATTGATCTTCCGGATCTTGCCGTTCTCGTCGAGTTCGCCCCAGTTCGGGACAAAGCCCGGGTACGTTTTGCCGAACCGGTCGTGGCCGATGCGCTCGGAATGGACCTTGCCGTAGTCGACGCGGCCGCCCTTGATAAAGGCATAGAGTTCGCAGGCGCGGTCCCACATGCCGGAGAACATACCGACGGAAGGCGTGTCGGCAATATAGCCGGCATCCTGCAGTGTCGTCTTCGCGCTGCCGTTCCACATACCGAACAGCGGGCAGATGTCGTTGATGCGGTCATCGTTGCCCCAGCAGAGGTAGCCGTGGACCAGCACGAACGGATAATTGTTAGTCTGTCTCATAGTTCATTACTCTCCTCATAAGTATTGTGGACTGTACGCGGCAACGGACACGAATACTATCCGCGTACAAATTACCTCTTTCAGTATACCACTTCCCCTCAGATCAGTCTTCACAAAAATGGAGGGGTGGATTTCGGCAAATCGCCGAATTTGATGCAAAAGAAAAGGACCGGCAGAAACTGCCGGTCCTTTTATGATGTTGATTATTCTTCCGTAATGTCTTCCACAACGGGTTCCGCGTCGGCCTTTTTGGTCTTGTTCATGTAGGCCGTGACCACGAATGCGCAAGCGGTCAGAGCGAACAGGACAATGCCCGCGACCTGGAGTCCGCCGGCTGCACTGCCGTCTTCGAGCAGGTAGAGACGATCGGAGAAATGGGTGGCAAGGCCGCCGATGAGCGCGCCGAGGCCGAGGACCGCGGCAATGACACCGGAGACGAAGCCCTTGTTCTTCAGCAGACCGCGAAGCGAAGCGATGAGTCCGACGAGGGAGCCGAGGATGAGCAGGGCAGACGTCACAAGACGGCTGATGATCTCATTGGTAACAGCACCCGTCATGTCTTCGACATAACCGGCCAGCGCGTCTTTGGCTTCCGTTGCCTTGTCAAGGTCGACATAGGCTTCGCCGTTCATCATCTTGATGTTCTTGCCGTCATCGCCTTTCTTGTAGAAGTCAAAGTCTTCGCCGAGTTTCTGGGCGGGAGACGCGACCACGACTGTGCCGTTCTTATAAGCGTAACCGGGCTGCGAAAGGACTTCCTTCAGACCGTCCGCGATCTGGACCATACCGTCTTCGAACTGGGCAAGCTGTTTCTTACCGTCGGCAAGCTGGGCCTGACCGTCTTCATAGTCAGCGTAACCCTTGGCAAGGTCTTTCTCGCCCTGAGCGACCTGGGCTTCGCCGTCCTGAAGCTGTTTTTTACCTTCGGCCAGCTGCTTTTTACCTTCGGCCAGCTGTTTCAGGCCGTCTTCATACTGTTTCAGCTGCGCTTTGCCGTCTGCGACCATATCGGTCACATATTTCGGCAGATCTTTGACGTCGTTCGGGATATCAAACAGACCGAGTTCCTTCATCAGAGGACGGACGATCGCCATGAACCATTCCTGAGCGGTCTCAAAGCCCGGGAGTTTGGCAATGGTGCCGTCACGGAACGCGATGTACTGTTCGAGATAAGGAACGATCGGTTCGATCTGGGCCAGCGTCGCTTTCCCTTCTTTGTATGCAGCGGTATTGTCGTCGATCATTTTCTGACCGGCTGCCAGTTCTTTCTGACCGGCCGCATAATCTTTGTAACCCTGCGCCAGCTGCGCCTTACCGTCGGCCAGCTGTTTCTCGCCGTCGGCGAGCTGAACGGCACCGTCCGCCAGCTGGACTTCGCCGTCCTTGATCTGGATGACGCCGTCCGCGTAGACTGCTTCGTTCTCTTTGAGCTGTTTGATACCGTCGGTCAGCTGTGCGACCGGGTCCCCGTTGTCCTGAGTCATGTAATCTTTGACGGCCAGCGCGTCTTTGATGCCGAACGCACCGGCGAGCAGTCCGAAGATACTGACCAGCGCCAGCAGGATACTGCAGATCTTGTGTGCTGTCTGTTTCATAGTTCTGACTCCTTTTTTCACAAAAAGTTTTAAAACAGTTCACCCCTAACTATAAATGAATTGTACGAATAAATCAATATACAAAATGTCCGTTCCACATGCGGTCAGCGAACAAAAAGAGAGGCCTGCCGGAGTTCCGGCAGGCCTTTTTTCAGTAGATTTTACCGATCGGTAACTTTCGCGATGGCTTTCTGGATGGTGAGTTTCGCGATATGTTTGTAGCGCTTCGGAGCGTTGACAAGGACGATATCGTGGTCACTCTGTTCGCAGGGAACCATGTGAGAGCGATCCGGATGCGTTCTCTCGAGGTGGATGGCGTCGAACGCGCATTTGGTGGTGCAGACGCCGCAGCCGATGCAGGCGACCGGGTCAACGACGGAGGCGCCGCAGGACAGGCAGCGGGCGGTCTCGATCTTGACCTGTTCCTCGGTGAAGCACTGGACGTACTCGTCGAAGGTCTTGGCTTTGTCGATACCGGATACAAGCGCCGGTTTCTGTCTCTTGGAGTTGTCGTAAGACTCAACCATGATGTTGTTCTTGTCGAACTCGAAGAAATGTCTGTGCTCACGGCCGATGGTCAGCGTGTCACAGGTCGGGCGGACATAGCGGTGAAGGGATTCAGCCGCTTCGTGGCCCTCGCCGATGGCGTTGATGACGAAGGACGGACCATGATAGACGTCGCCGCCGACAAAGATGTCCGGAACGGAGGTCTGATAGGTGAACGGATCGGCCTTCGGATAGTTGCCGTGGACGAATTCGATGTCTTCGCCGTCGAGCAGGCCGCCCCAGTCGATGCACTGACCGATGGAGGTGATGACATAATCGGCCTCGACCTCGATGGTGTCGTTTTCGTCATACTTCGGAGCGAAGCGATGGTTCTCGTCGAAGACGGAGGTGCAGCGTTTGAAGACGACGCCCTTGACGTTGCCCTTCTTGTCTTTCAGGAACTCTTTCGGGCCCCAGCTGTTGTTGATGGTGATGTTCTCGGACAGAGTCTCTTCAACTTCCTCGTCGGATGCCGGCATGATGTCGCGGCTCTCGAGGCAGTACATGGAGACGTCTTCGCCGCCGAGTCTGGCAGAGGTTCTGGCTGCGTCGACCGCAACGTTACCGCCGCCGATGACAACGACTTTCTTCGGAACGGTGTATTCTTCCGAACCGTTGACCTTGGCAAGGTGATCGATCGCGGAGATGATGCCTTCGGCATCTTCGCCTTCGACGCCGGCTTTTCTGGAGCCCTGGCAGCCGATGGCGATGTAGAACGCCTTGTAGCCCTGGTCTCTCAGTTCCTGGATGGTGACGTCCTTACCGACTTCGACGCCGGTGCGGATCTCGACACCGAGCTGACGGATGACGTCGATCTCAGCAGCGACGACGTCCTTCTGCAGCTTGTAGGACGGGATACCGTAGACCATCATACCGCCGGGTTCGTCATGTTTCTCGAAAACGGTCGGTTTGTAGCCCATGGTGGCCAGATAGTTCGCCGCGGAGAGGCCGGCGGGGCCGCCGCCGATGATGGCGATCTTTTCAGACCATTCGGTGTACTGGTTGGAGGTCAGGACGACTTCCGGAATGAAGCGGGTCTCTTCGAAGAGGTCGCGCTGGGCGATGAACTTCTTGACTTCATCGATGGCGACGGCTTCGTCGATGGTGCCGCGGGTACAGGCTTCTTCACACTTGCGGTTGCAGACACGTCCGCAGACGGCCGGGAACGGGTTTTCTCTCTTGATGAGCTCAAGAGCTTCGTCGTAGCGGCCTTCCTTGGCCATCTGCAGGTAACCCTGGATGGCGATGTGCGCCGGGCAGGCGGACTTACAGGGAGCGGTACCGGTCTCGTAGCATTCCTCACGGTTCTCGTCTCTGTAGTTCGGGCTCCAGCGATCCTTCAGCCAGATGTGATCGGCCGGGTCATCGCGGAACTCATAGGTCTGCGCGGAACCGTCTTTGCACTTCAGCTTCTGGCCGAGTTTGACGGCGCCGGCCGGGCAGTACTGGACGCAGCGGCCGCAGGCGACGCAGTTGTTCGGGTCGACTTTCGCGGTGTACGCGGAAGCGGACAGGTTCGGGGTGTTGAACAGCATGGACGTACGAAGCGCGTTACAGATCTTGACGTCGCAGTTGCAGATCGCGAAGATCTTGTCTTCACCGTCGATGTTGGTGATCTGATGGACGAAGCCGTTCTTTTCGGCGACTTCCATGATGCGAAGGGCTTCTTCACGGTCGATGTAGTGGCCGGGCTTCTTGGTCTGGACCATGTAGTCCGCCATGTCGCCGACAGCGATACACCAGTGGTTCGGGTCATCGGCGCAGCCGACGCCGCGCTCGTGACGCTCCTGGCGGCAGGAACACGGAGAGACCGCGTATTTGCCGTCATACTTGTCGAGCCAGTGAGAGATATGCTCGACGGAAGCGGAGTTGTTGACCGATTCGATGGCTTTCTCGACGGGGATGACATGCATGCCGACGCCGGCGCCACCTTCGGGGATGAGCTGCGTCAAACCCATGGGGGCAATGCCCATGGTCGAGCCGTCGAACGGCTGATACGTCATGAGTTCGAAGTGCTCGGCAAGCTCCGGATAATCTTCATACCACTCGGCATGCTCGTTCAGCATTTCGGCGATGCCGGGGACGAAGGACTTGATGGAATACTTCTTGATCTTTTCCGGGTTCTCACGATCGAACTCGCAGACGCCGAGATAGCACATCTCTTCGAGGACGTCTTCCAGATGGACTTTTTCGATTCCCGTCAGAGCCTGGATCTCGTCCAGAGTCTTCGGTTTCCGGAATTCCATCTTCGTAGCGATCTGACCCATTTCTTCGGTCGCGACTGCTTCAAGACCAACGGTGTCATAGTCATGCGCTTTCGCTTTCCGGCGAACGTGCGTGATCATGTTGGTCCAGTCCAGGATGCTCTGCGGCGGGTTGTCGGCGCCATAGGTGCCGATACGGCCGCCCAGCATCTGGGCTTCGTTGAAGTGTCTCTGCTCTTTTTTGATCGGAATGTTAGGCATTGATACTTCCCTCCCAAAATTAAAACGATACTTTCCCATGAATCTTATTAATTCACACTTTAATTTTAGTGTGACATCGTCAAAAATTCAACAAGGTTACCTTTGGCTAACTTTTCTTTCAGAAGATGTCACAAAAAATAGTTATTGTGCCATAGCACAATGTATACTATAATTGATTTGTGGTCTGTGGTACAACCAGCGCCATGACAGACCAGTTTGAATTTTGTTAGAAAAGAGCAACAAATACCATGAAACTCGAACAGCTGACCGCCCCTTCCCTGAAGGATCTTTTTGTCAAAACCATCCAGGACGCCATCATTTCCGGCGAGCTGCAGATCGGAGAAATCCTGCCCACCGAGCGGGAGTTCGCCGAGCAGATGAACATCTCCCGGTCCGTTGTCAACAGTGGGCTCAATGAGCTCCAGAACCGCGGATTCATCGAGATCAAGCCCCGCAAGGGCGCCGTCGTCGCGGACTACATTTACACCGGCAACATCAACACGCTGACGGCCCTCATGGAGTATAAAGGCATCGCCTTCACCAAGGAGTCCGTCCGCTCCATCCTCGAGATCCGCAAATTCGCGGAACTCATGGTCGTCGACCGCATCTGCGACACCGCCACAGATGAGGATCTTGAAGTCCTTGGAAAGCTCCTTGGCGATATGTCCGCGGCAAAGACTCCGCACGACGCGGCGCTCATCGCCTTTGACTTCTGGCATGAACTCGCCTACCGCAGCGGCGATATCATCGTGCCCCTCGGCATCCAATCCTTCAAAGATCCGGTCATCACACTGTGGGAACGCTACTGCAGCAAATACGGCATTGACAGCATGGTCGAAAACAACCGGCAGCTCTTCTCCTATATTGCCGAACGGGACGTCGTTTCGGCCCGGGCCTGTGTCATCGACACCATGGACAAATCGATTGAGGGGAACCTGGAGATCTACGATATCTGAGACAACAAAAAAGCCCGGACGTTTGTCCGGGCTTTTTTATGATTTAATCCAGCGCCGCGAGAAAAGCAGCCAGTTCCAAAAAGTATTGTTTGTATTCTTCCGGGTCCACTTCCTCGCCGATGAAGAAGTTGTGGTCTTTCCAGACCGTCGGGAAAATATTCCAGATACCTTCCTCCACGGGGCCCCGGTAAGAATAGCCTTCACCGGGGTCGAAGTCTTTCTGCGGTTCATCCTTGGGCGCGCGGGCAGAAATGGTCGGGACACGGCCGTCGTTCGCCCGCCATTCGGGACCGTAATATTTCGAATGCATGGCCCCCATGATCAGCGCCGAGGAACGGTGCCGTTCCAGCATGTTCTCCCTCGGACGTTCGAATTCTCCGTTCCAAACGGGTTCTGTCGCGCAGGCAGGGATCGAAAAATAGTACACATCGTCATAGGTGTGGAAATGGTTGAACAGTTTGTCCACACCGGACGGGGTCAGTTCATAAAAACAGTTGTCTTCCTTGCGCCTCAGATAGCCGCGGATCTTTTCCGGCGCGTAGCGCAGTTTTAGCGTATCAGACGTAAAGCCAAATTTGTCGAGGTCGTACTTGTCGGCGTCATCCTTGGTCGTGCCGCTGTTGAGGTTCGCCTTGCTGAATTCCATGAAATAGGAAGTATAGACATAAGCGCCGCCGAGCACCAGAACGGTCGTACCGCGGTGCGGGGACGCGAGGGTCGTGACGGAACGGATCCAATCCTCATGTCCGCCCACGAACAGAGGGCTCAGTTCTCCGGGAGGCGTAACGTCTCTTTCCCGCTGATCGCCTTCCCGAAGGAGGTGCAAAAGCATGCGGATGGTCGGTCCGCCGAAGCTGTGGCCGAGGAAATGCGCGGCCACCCGTTTTCCCTCTTCATCCAGTTCGCCCCAGTGTTTGAACATGCCGGGATAGGTCTTCCCATAGCGGTCGTGTTTGCAGCGCTCCGCGTGTGCAATGCCGTAGTCGACCGTGCCGCCTTTGAGCATGGCGTACAGTTCGCAGGAGCGGTCCCACAGGCCGGTATAAGGTCCGACGTGGGGCGAATAGCATTCATAGCCCGCGTCGGTCAGGATTTCCCTTGCCGGAGCGAACGTTTCCGTTTTATTGTTGTAACCGTGGATCAGAACAAAAGGACAGGTATTTGCCATAAAGAGCTCCTTTCACCTGATTGTTGTCCGAATAAATGATTTCATTTTTATTATCACTCCCTGTTTTCCAAAAATCAATCTACAAACCAAAAAGACTGTTGATTTTTGGAAAGTGAAATGGTATTATATCAAAGTCGCATGGGGGCGTAGCTCACCTGGGAGAGCGCTTGAATGGCATTCAAGAGGTAGTCGGTTCGATCCCGATCGTCTCCACCAAAAGAAAAAGCAGGACTTTGGTCCTGCTTTTTTCTTTTGCCGAGACAGAGGGATCGAACCCTTGGGCACGAGCGTTTAGAAAACAGTCCTGTGGACTGTTTTTAGCGAGTGGAGCTGCGGCAGCAGCTCGGTGTGGTTTGCGCAGCAAAACACGTCGATCCCGATCGTCTCCACCATGAAGTCAGGAACCAATTTGGTTCCTGGCTTTTTTCATTTCTTGTTAGGGACGGCTAAGTATTGTATAATATTTTGGAATAAACAAATCGCCCCAGCTGGAAGGGAGAACGGATATGTCCAAGAAACAACAGTATTCCGAGGCGGAACTCGAGTACCTGCGCCTGCTCGGCAAGGACTACCCCACCGAACAGGCCTGCGCCACCGAGATCATCAACCTCAACGCCATCCTGAACCTGCCGAAAGCGACCGAACATTTCCTGTCGGACGTCCACGGCGAATACGAAGCCTTCGTGCACGTCATGAACAGCGCGTCCGGCGCCATCCGGGAAAAGATCGATGACCTGTTCGGCGATGAAATGTCCCTCGAGGAACGGGAGACGCTCGCCACCATCATCTATTATCCGAAGGAAAAAATGGCGGAACTTCTGCAGAAATGCCAGGGGCCGGAGGACGAGACCGAATTTTACCATGAGACGCTGCACCGTCTCATCGAGCTGACCCATGTCATCACCTCGAAATATACCCGTTCCAAAGTGCGGAAAGCCCTCCCGCCGGAGTACGCGTACGTCATCGACGAACTCATCAACATCGACTTCGAGCTCCACAATAAGAAGGAATATTACGACAACATCCTGAACACCATCATAGAGATCGGCAAAGCGCAGGACTTCATCGTCGCCGTCTGCGACGTCATCAAGCGCCTCATCGTCGACCGTCTGCACCTGGTGGGCGATGTTTTCGACCGCGGTCCCCGCGCCGACATCATCATGGACCAGCTCATGGAACACCATTCCATGGACTTTACGTTCGGCAACCACGATGTACTGTGGATCGGCGCCGCCTCCGGCTCCCCCATCTGCATCGCGACCGTTCTCTCCAACTCCATCCTGTACAACAACCTGAACGTTCTCGAAATCGGCTACGGCATCAGCCTGCGGCCGCTGTCTCTCTTCGCGAACGAGTACTATGCCATGACGGACCTCTCCTGCTTCCGAACCCGCATCCTGGACGCCGAGGAGAAAAAAAACACCAAAAACCGCGACCTGCTGCTGACGGCCCGCATGTCAAAAGCCATCACCATGATCCTCTTCAAGCTCATGGGACAGGTCGTCAAACGCAATCCGGACTTCGACATGATGGACCGCGCCTCCCTCGAGCACATCGACTATGACGAGCGCACGGTGGAGATCGACGGCGTGTCCTACCCCATGAAAGACTGTGACTTCCCGACCGTCGACCCGGACGACCCGTACACCCTGACGCCGGAAGAGCAGGAAATGATGAACGAACTCATCAAGTCCTTCAAGGGGTCCGAACGCCTGCAGAAACACACCCGCTTCCTGCTGGACAAAGGCTCCATGTACCGCTGCTACAACGGCAACCTGCTCGTCCACGGCGGTGTCCCCATGAACGCCGACGGCACCTTCAAAGTCTTTAATTATGACGGTGTCGACTACAGCGGCAAAGCCCTTCTCGACTTCTGCGACAAACGGGTCCGGGACGGTTACTTCGCCGCCGAAAACGATCCAAACCGCCAGAAGGGCCAGGATTTCCTCTGGTTCCTGTGGTGCGGCAAATGGGCCCCCACCTTTGCCCGGGAGAAAATCACGACCTTTGAGCGGAAGTTCATCGCCGACGAGTCCACCTGGGCCGAAGCCCGCGACCCGTACTATCAGATCACCCAGACCGCCGAAGGCTGCAAGATCATTCTCCATGAATTCGGACTGGACTCCGACTTCTCCCACATCATCAACGGCCACACCCCGGTCAAGACCACCAAGGGCGAAACACCCATCCGCGGGGAAGGAAAACTTTTCCTCATCGACGGCGGCTTCAGCAAGGCCTACCAGAAGACCACGGGCATTGCCGGTTACAGCCTGATTTTCAACTCCCACGGCATGCGGATCTGCGCGCTGGAACCCTTCGAGGGCTTTGAGGACGCGGTCAAAGAGAACAAGGACATTATCCCCGAGACTGTCCTCATGCAGCCGAGCGACCACCGGATCAAGATCTACGAGACCGACGTCGGCCTGAAACTGCGGAAAAACATCGAAATGCTCACGCGCCTCATGAACGTTTACCGCAGCGGGATCCTGCCGGAGCACCCCGACAAACTGGACTGAACAAAAATTGACAATCCCGTTCCCTTACAGTAAAATGAATTAAACTGGGTTTGAAGGAGACTTGAACATGAAAAAGACCGCAGACGCCATCGGAACGTTTGGTGAATCCACCACCCTTACCTGCCCGCAGTGCGGCAAAGACGTCAACATGAAGGTCCTCCGCTCCTCCAACGGCATCGGCCTGTTCGGAGTCAGCGTCTATAACTACAAACATGACCTGTTCACGATCTGCCCCGAGTGCTGCGCGCTCTTCAATGTGGATGCCGACGTGTCGAAAGACCTGGCAAAGGGTACCGACCATCTGTTCCTGGACATCCCTGCCGAAAGCCTCACCTTCCAGCAGATCCTTCCGCTGAAAGGTTAAGACAGGAAAATCTCAAATTGCAAAAAGACCACCGACAATCGGTGGTCTTTTTTCTTCAGACAAGTTTAAGTTTACGTTTCTATAATCTTTTACAATTGACAAAACTTGTAAAAGGTGGAACCAAACTTGACTCAGCTGAACCTGCCCCCGCGTCTTCCGTCCGTCGAAAAACCCTGGAAACAATTTTTCACCGAGGACGCCTGGAACTCGGAGATCCCGAAAGAAACACTCTACGAATCCGTGATGAGGCGCAGCCGCGCGCTGCATCTGGAAGAACATTATGTCTTCAACTATATGGATCGCCGGGTCCGCTACCGGGAATTCTATGACCGCATCTGGCTGGCGGCGTCTGCCTTCGAAGCCATCGGAGTAAAAGCGGGCGATATCGTCGCCTGCGCTTCTGTCACCATCCCGGAGATGATTTACGCCATGTACGGTCTCTCCAAGATCGGCGCCACGATCATGACCCTGGACCCCCGCCGCTCCGGCGCAGAGATGAAAGCTGTCCTGAAGGATGCAAACTGCAGGTACATGCTTCTTCTCGACCTGTTTTACGATGCGCTCGAACCGGCACTGAAGGAAACCGGACTCCAGAAGCTCATCATTCTCTCTGCCAAAGATTCCCTGCCGTTTCACCTCAGGGTGCTCGCCGGCATCCGTATGGCGAAGCCGCATCTGCCGGACGACCGCAGCAGGGTCTGCACCTGGCACGAATTCGAAAGCCTCGGGACGCCGGACCCGGACGCCTCCCATACCGCCGTATACAGCGAAACCCACGTTGCCGCCGTCACTATGACCGGCGGTACGACCGGCACACCAAAGGGGGTCCTCCTCAGCGATGACGGCTTCAGCGCCGTGACTCACTCTTTTGAAAATTGTGGTGTCAAATACAAGTCCGGGCAGCAGCGTTTTCTCAACATCATCCCCGCATTCGCTTCCTACGGCATTGTCGCAAGCCTCCACATGCCGATCTGCCTCGGTGCCGAAAACGTTATCATTCCAAAATTCGACCAGAGCAAGGTTGGACACTATATCAAAAAATACAAGCCGGAACACACACTGATGGTCCCGGCGCATTATGAGACATTGATGCAGAGCAAAGAGATGAAAAACGGCTTTGACTTAAGCTTCTTTGAAACGGCCGGCACCGGTGGCGACACGATGAACCTCGGGACGGAGGAACGTCTCAACGGTTTCCTGAAAGAGCACGGATCCCGCTTCCCGCTCTCTCAGGGTTACGGGATGAGCGAAGTCAGCTCTGCAGGCTCCTGCTACTGTAATGGCAATTTTCGATCCCTCAGCGTCGGTTATCCGCTCCTGACGAACACCATATCGGTATTCCGGCCCGGAACGACAGAAGAATTGTCTTACAACGAAGAGGGCGAGATCTGTATGACCGGTCCACAGAACATGATCGGATATCTCAACCACCCGGAGGAGACCGCAAAGATCATGATCGAGCATCCGGACGGACAGATCTGGATCCATTCCGGAGATCTCGGATACATGGACGAAGACGGGTTCCTTTTTATCAAAGGCCGTATCAAACGAATGGTGACATTGTTCAATGGGCACAAAGTATTCCCGCCGCAGATCGAGACCGAGATTTCCAAACATCCGGATATCTCGAGCTGCGCCGTCGTCGGCGTGAAAGACCAGGACCATGCACAGGGTGAGTGGCCGGTCGCCTTCGCAGTCTTCGCGAACGGAACGGAGAATATCCCGGAAAAGACAAAGGAATTGTGGACGCTCTGCCAAAACGTGGAAGAAAGTTCCCGGCCAAAAGACATTGTCGTTCTGGAAGAAATGCCCCGGGAAGGCATGGGTAAGATTGCTTATCGCCGGCTGGCAGAAGAATACGAAGCTCATCACAGATAAGTAAAAAGACAGCATCTGCAAATTGCAGATGCTGTCTTTTTTAAGGAATATGGTTACACCGGCAAAATGCCGATGGAAACATTGTTCCGTAAAAGCATTCTATGATCAGCCGAAATATCTTTCGAGAAGAGCCGCGAACGCTTTGCCGTGGCGGGCTTCGTCTCTGCCGATCTCATGAACGGTATCATGGATGGCATCGAGGTTCAGAGCTTTCGCGCGGGTGGCGATGTCCACGCGGCCCTCGGTGGCACCGAACTCAGCGTCCACACGGACTCTCAGGTTCTCTTCGGTGGACTCGGAAAGGATTTCGCCGAGGAGCTCCGCGAATTTCGCGGCATGTTCCGCCTCTTCGAACGCGGCGGTCTTGTAGTATTCGCCGATTTCCGGATAGCCTTCGCGGATGGCCTGACGGGCCATGGCAAGGTACATACCGACTTCCATGCACTCGCCGTTGAAGCAGGCGCGCAGGTCTTCCTTGATATCTTCCGGAGCGTCGGCAGCTACACCGAGTTTGTGCTCGGCAGCCCAGACACGATCCTCGGTCTGCTCAATGAATTTGTCGGCCGGCGCCTTACAGATCGGGCACACGAAATCCGCCGGAAGGGATTCGCCTTCATAGATATAACCGCAAACGCTGCATACAAATTTTTTCATCTTGATATACCTCCAATAGTAATGTCAGGAGCGGACCCAGCATGATCGAAATCACCATATTCCCATAACAGTCCGTCCTGCTGAAACTATCGTAAAACCGGGTCCCCCGGTTAGTCAATGACAACCGGCAAAGTTAGCATCCGATAACTTTTCAAAGCTGCAAAAACCGCATCATTACGCGAAAAATCAGCCTTTTTCGAACGCTCGAAAAAGGCTGATTTTTGGTTTTTGTTTGCAATGCCGCAACAAAGTGCGGGACAGGGTTCCTCAGTCGCCGAGCAGGGACTGCAGGATAGCAAGACCCTTGTCGATCTCTTCGATGGTAATGGTGAGCGGCGGCAGCAGCCGGAGCACATTGCCGTGTGCCGTCAGGGTCAGAAGACCCCGGGTGCTGAGCGCCTGGGAGACCTGACCGGCATCGGCGCCGATCATCTGAAGGCCGATCATCAGGCCCTTGCCCTTGATGGCCTCGATGTTGCCGGAGCGCATGTTGGAAATGGCGGCGGCGATGTAATTCCCCTTTTCCCGGACTTCCAGAAGCAGCTGATCGTCGATCTCCGAGAGGACTTCCAGCGCCGCGGCGGCGGACACCGGGTTGCCCCCGAAGGTGGAGGCGTGGGTTCCGGGTCCGAGGGTCGGTCGGGCTTTTTCCGAAACGAGGAAACCGCCCATCGGCAGACCGCCGGCGATGCCCTTGGCAAAGGACACGGCGTCCGGCCGGATGTCATAGTCCTGGAACGCGAACAGCGTGCCCGTCCGGCCGACGCCGGTCTGCACTTCGTCGATCAGCAGGAGCCAGTCGTTCTTCGCGCAGAGCTCCGCGACGTTCTTCACGTATTCTTTATCAAGGGGATTGACGCCGCCCTCGCCCTGGATGAGTTCCATCATGACGGCGCAGACGGTGTCGTCCGCCGTCAGGACGAGGTCGGAGAAATCGTTGGGTTTCGCATAGAGGAACCCTTCCGTGAACGGGAAGAAATACTGGTGGAACATGTCCTGACCCGTCGCGTTCAGGGTCGTGATGGTCCGCCCGTGGAAGGAATCCTTCAGGGTCACGACCGTGGCGCGGCCTTCCCCGTACTTGTCATAGCTGTATTTACGGGCCAGCTTGATGATGCCTTCATTGGCCTCCGCGCCGGAGTTGCCGAAAAAGGCGGCGCTCATGCCGGTGCGCGTGCAGAGCTGTTCGGCAAGGCGCGCGCAGGGTTCGGTGTAATAAAGGTTCGACATATGGCCGAGCTTCTGCGCCTGATCGTAGATCGCCTTCGCCCATTTTTCGTTGCCGTAGCCGAGGGAGTTGACGCCGATGCCGCTGGTAAAGTCGATATATTCATTGCCTTCCGCGTCGTAAACGGTCGCCCCTTTTCCGTGGGTGATGGCAATGGGGTTCCGGCCATAGGTGCCCAGGACATACTGCCGGTCCAGCTCCATGAGTTCTTTCGTTGTCATGTATTGTCCTCCCCTTTCCAGATCATGGTCCCGATGCCTTCGTGGGACAGGACTTCGATGAGGATGGAGTGCGGGACCCGGCCATCGAGGATATGCGTGCGGGCGACCCCGTTCTTCACGGCGGTCTCGCAGCATTCGATCTTCGGGATCATACCGCCCTGCAGGACGCCGGACGCCTTGAGTTCCGGCAGTTCGTCCATGGTGATCCGGCGGATGAGGGTGGATTCATCGTCCTTGTCCTTCAGAACACCGGCAATGTCCGTCAGCAGGATGAATTTCGAGGCGTGGCAGGCAATGGCGATCTGTGCCGCCGCGGTGTCCGCGTTGATGTTGTAGCACCGGTTGCCGTCGATGCCCTGCGCCACCGTGGAGATGACCGGGATCATGCCGCTGCCGATGGTATGGTAAATGACTTCGGGGTCGATGTGTTCGATCTCACCGACGAGTCCGTAGTCGTACCCGTCGCCCTTGTCCATTTTCTTCGCGTTGATCATGTTGTCATCCATACCGGAGAGGCCGACCGCTTTGCCGCCGGCGTCGTTGATCAGTTTGACGAGGTCCTTGTTGACCTTGCCGCAGAGGACCATCTGAACGATGTCCATGGTCTCTTCGTCGGTATACCGCAGACCGTTGACGAATTTGCTTTCCTTGCCGGTCTTGTTCAGCATGTCGGAAATGTCCGGGCCGCCGCCGTGCACGACGATGACGCGCACGCCGATGAGCGACAGCATGACGATGTCGTCGATGACCGCGCGGCGCAGTTCTTCCGAGACCATCGCGTTGCCACCGTATTTGATGACGATCGTTTTTCCGTTGTACCGCTGGATATAGGGCAGCGCCTCAATGAGGGTCTGAGCCCGCTGTTCCGGCGTGATATTCAGTAAATGTTCCATAGTATATCTCCTGTCTGCGGCAGTCTCAGGTCCGATAATCGCCGTTGATTTTTACATAGTCATAGGTCAGGTCGCAGCCCCAGCAGGTGGCGGATGCGCCGCCCGCGTGCAGGTCGATCGCGATGATGACCTCTTCCTCCAGCAGGACCTCCTTGGCCGTCTCCTCCGAGAAATCGACGCCCCGGCCGTTCTCGCAGACAAGTACGCTGCCCTTGGTGGAACGGAAGGCGACGGAAACGGTCTCCGGGTCAAAGTCCACGCCGGCGTAACCCATGGCGCAGAGGACGCGCCCCCAGTTGGCGTCGGCGCCGAAGATGGCAGCCTTCGTCAGGGAGGAGTTGATGACGCTCTTTCCGAGGACTTCCGCGGTTGTTTCGTCGGGCGCGCCGGAGACCTCACAGGTCATGAGGTGCGAAGCGCCCTCCCCGTCCTTCGCCATCAGGCGGCAGAGGTACAGGCAGACTTCGTAAAGGGCCGCGCGGAACGCTTCATAGTCCTCCCCTGCTTCGGCGATACACGCGTTCCCGGCAAGGCCGTTCGCGAGCACGATGCAGGTGTCGTTCGTGGACATATCGCCGTCGACCGAAATGCGGTTGAAGGTCTTCCCGACGACGTCCCGCAGCGCTTTGTCCAGCATGGCGGAGGATACCGCCGCGTCCGTGGTCAGGTAGCAGAGCATGGTGCCCATCTGAGGGTGGATCATGCCGCTGCCCTTCGAGACGCCGCCGATGTGCGCCGTAACACCGCCGACCTCAAACGCGTAAGAGATTTCCTTCTTCACGGTGTCGGTCGTCATGATGGCCGTGGCCAGCGCGTCGGAGGCTTCCGGCGTGGCAGCCAGCTTTCCGACCAGTTCCGGCAGAGCCGCCTCAATGGCCTCGACGTTCAGGCGGACGCCGATGACGCCGGTGCTGGAGACCAGCACGTCGGAAGGGGCTATCTGCAGCGCGTCCGAAACGAGTTCGAGTTCCCTCTGACAGGTCTCGTTCCCTTCCGGGGCGCACGCGTTGGCGATGGAACTGTTCACGATGACCGCCTGCGCCGTTCCGTTTGCCAGCTGTTCTTTGTCCAGCCAGACCGGAGCCGCCTTGACGCGGTTCGTCGTAAACACGCCTGCGGCCGCGCAGGAGACGTCCGAGACCAGCAGCCCTAAGTCATTCTTGTCCGCGGGCGACGTGGGCTTGATGCCCGCCCGAAGGCCCGCAGCGCGGAAGCCCTTTGCGGCCGTGATGCCGCCGGGGATCTGTTTCATGGAAGTTCTCCTTTAAAAGTCGAGTTTTTCGTAGAAGTCCGTGCCCTCAAACGTCGCGTAGTAGTCCTTCGCGGTCTCGGCGCGGCGGATGAGGTCGACACTGCCGTCCTCTTTGAGGAGCAGTTCGGCGCATTTCAGCTTGCCGTTGTAGTTGTAACCCATGGAATAGCCGTGGGCGCCGGCGTCGTGGATGAACAGGTAGTCGCCCATCTCGATTTCCGGCAGTTCCCGGTCGATGGCGAACTTGTCGCTGTTCTCACACAGGGAACCGGTCACGTCGTACGTGTGGTCGCAGGGCGCGTCTTCCTTGCCGAGGACCGTGATATGGTGGTAGGCGCCATATATGGCCGGCCGCATGAGGTTGACGGCACAGGCGTCGACGCCGATGTATTCTTTGTAGATGTGCTTCTCGTGGATCGCCTTCGTGACGACGGCGCCGTAGGGCGCCAGCATGAAGCGGCCCATCTCCGTGTAGATGGCGATGTCCCCCATGCCTGCCGGAACAAGCGTTTCCTCATAGGCCTTGCGGACGCCCTCGCCGATGACCAGGATGTCGTTCGGCGTCTGGTCCGGTTTATACGCGACACCGACTCCGCCGGACAGGTTGATGAAACGGATGTCCGCGCCGGTCGTATCCCGCAGTTCAATGGCCAGTTCAAAAAGCTCTTTCGCAAGCTTCGGATAATATTCGTTCGTCACGGTGTTGGAAGCGAGGAACGCGTGGATGCCGAAGTGTTTGACGCCCTTTTCCATGAGGGTCCTGTACGCTTCGATCATCTGCGCCTTCGTCATGCCGTATTTCGCGTCGCCGGGGTTGTCCATGATGCCGTTTGACAGCGTATAGACGCCGCCGGGGTTGTATCGGCAGCTCATGGTTTCCGGCAGTTTGCCGCCGCAGGCCGCTTCACAGAAGCCGATGTGCGTGATGTCGTCGAGGTTGATGATGGCCCCGAGCTCATTGGCATAGGTATATTCCTCAAAGGGCGTGTCGTTGGAGGAGAACATGATGTGGTCGCCGGTAAGGCCGAGCGCTTTCGCCATCATGAGTTCCGTCTTCGACGCACAGTCCGTGCCGCAGTCATATTCGGCAAGGAGAGAGACGATTGCCGGGTTCGGCGTCGCCTTGACCGCGAAGTACTCCCGGAAGCCCGGGTTCCAGGCAAACGCCTTCTTCACGTTCTCCACGTTTTCGCGGATGCCTTTTTCGTCATAGAGGTAGAACGGCGTCGGATAGGTTTTGACGATCTCCTCGACCTGTTCTTTCGTGACAAATGCTTTTTTAGTCATGAGCTATTTCTCCTGTAGAGTGCGAAAAAAGCTTCGTCCCGGGACCTCCCCGGCCTAACCGTTCCCCCTGAAGGGGGCCCCTTCGCCCGGCCCCGGTCCGAACTTTTCTTCGCACTAGTTATTTCAAACCTTTATTCTCTTCGAAGCCCAGCATCAGATTCATGTTCTGGACGGCGGCGCCGGAGGCGCCTTTGCCGAGATTGTCGAGCAGCGCGCTGATGGTGACGCGCTCGTCGTTGCCGGTCACGTGCAGCTCGAGCCGGTTCGTGCCGGCCAGAGCGTTTGCGTAGAACTTGCCCGCGGTGTCGGGTTCCGGCGCGACGGAGACGTTGCAGGTGTTGCGGTAGTATTCGAACAGCTGTCCGTGGATCTGTTCCAGGGTGTGCCCGTTCAGGAATTCCCGGTGGAGCGGCACGGCCACTTCCATGCCCTTGTAGTAGTCATCGACGATCGGGTTGAAGATCGGTTTCTTCGAAAGCCCGCAGACCGCCTGCATTTCCGGGATGTGCTTGTGGTCGCCGTTGAGGGCGTAATGGCTCGGTGCGAAGAGCGCGTCGGCCTTGTCCTCGGACTCGTAGTCGGCGATCATGTTCTTTCCGCCGCCCGAATAGCCCGAGAGGCCCCAGGCGGTCAGTGGAGTGCCGGCGTCCAGGATGCCGAGCCGGATCAGCGGATACACGATGGCGATGAACCCGGAGGCGTAACAGCCGGGGTTCGCGACCCGTTTGGCGCGGATGACGGCTTCCCTGTGTTCATAAGACAGTTCCGGGAACCCGTAGGCCCAGGCGGGGTCGGTCCGATGCGCTGTCGACGCGTCGATGACCCGGGTCTCCGGATTCTCGATGAGCGCGACCGCTTCCTTCGCCGCCGCGTCCGGAAGACACAGGAACACGAGGTCGGCCTCATTCAGATATTTGGACCGCTCGGCCGGGTCCCGGCGCAGTTCGTCCGGGATGACCAGCAGTTCGATGTCGTCCCGGCTGCCGAGACGGTCATAGATCTGCAGGCCCGTCGTGCCGGACTTGCCGTCGATGTAGACTTTCGGTTTCATAGAATACTCCGTTAGATGTTGTTGAAATGTATATTAATACAATTTTATGCATAATTCAAGGTATATCCTGAATATTTATTCAGAATATACCCTGGAACCGTTTTAGCCGAGGCGTACCTTATGGTAGACCTTCTTGCCTTTTTTGATGACGACGCCATCCCCGGACAGAGCGCTGCTGTCATAGGCGGTCTTCGGATCGGTGACTTTCTCACCGTCCACGGAGACGCCGCCCTGGGTGACGAGCTGCCGTGCTTCCTTGTTAGAGGCCGTAAGACCCGCCTTGACCATGAGGGTCAGAAGACCGATGGAGCCGTCGGAGAGGTCGTCGGCCGACAGGACCGTTTCGGGGATGCTGTCGAAATTTCCGCCGCCGAAGGCCGCGCGGGCCGTGGCCTGCGCCTTGTCGGCTTCTTCTTTGCCGTGGACGAGGTTCGTCAGCTCATAGGCCAGGATCTCCTTGGCCTCGTTGAGCTGGGCGCCTTCCCAGGAGTCCATCGCGTCGATCTGCTCGAGGGGCAGGAACGTCAGCATGCGGATGCACTTCAGAACGTCATCGTCGCCGACGTTTCTCCAGTACTGATAGAACTCGTACGGAGTCGTCTTCTTCGGGTCGAGCCAGACGGCGCCGTTCGCGGTCTTGCCCATCTTTTTGCCCTCGGAATTCATGAGGAGCGTGATGGTCATGGCATAGGCGTCCTTGCCGAGCTTCTTGCGGATGAGTTCCGTACCGGCCAGCATGTTGGACCACTGGTCGTCGCCGCCGAACTGCATGTTGCAGCCGTAGTGCTGGTACAGATAGTAGAAGTCATAGGCCTGCATGATCATGTAGTTGAACTCCAGGAAGGACAGGCCCTTCTCCATGCGCTGCTTGTAGCATTCGGCGCGGAGCATGTTGTTGACGGAGAACTGCGCGCCGACTTCGCGGAGCACGTCGATATAGTTCAGTTTCAGGAGCCAGTCGGCATTGTTGACCATGACGGCCTTGTCTTCCCCGAATTCGATGAACTTCTCCATCTGCGCCTTGAAGCAGTCACAGTTGTGCTGGATGGTCTCCGGGGTCATCATGGAACGCATGTCCGTGCGGCCGGAGGGGTCACCGATATAGCCGGTGCCGCCGCCGACCAGGACCACCGGCTTGTTGCCCGCCATCTGCAGACGCTTCATGAGACAGAGCGCCATGAAGTGGCCGACATGCAGGCTGTCCGCCGTCGGGTCGAAGCCGATATAGAAGGTGGCTTTTCCCTCATTGATGAGTTCCTTGATCTCCTCTTCATCCGTCACCTGGGCGATGAGTCCCCGGGCAACGAGTTCGTCATAAATGGTCATTTGGTCCAAACCTTTCGCATTTATATATTTATTATTAAAAACAGTTGCTTACTAATTTAGTCGAATCGCCCTGCAAAGTCAAGCATTTCCGCGGCGTTGCGGAGTTGCAGTTCCGTGACAGTCTCTCCGCCGATGATGCGGGCGATCTCCGCCTCCCGTTCCGAGCGCGTCAGCGGCTTGACGGAGGTGTACGTCTTTCCGTTCTCCACGCGCTTCTCGATGAGGTAATGGGCGTCGGCGAACGCGGCGACCTGCGGGCTGTGGGTTACACAGAGGACCTGGCGGTCCCGGGAGACTTCCTTCAGCTTGCGGGCGATCTTTTCCGAGGCGCTGCCGGAGACGCCGGTGTCGATCTCGTCAAAGATCATGGTGCCGACGTTCCCGTCCTTGGAGAGGACGTTCTGGATGGCCAGCATCATGCGCGAGAGTTCGCCGCCGGAGGCGATCTTCGAAAGCGGTTTCAGCGCTTCGCCGGGGTTCGGGGAAATGAGGAATTCGATGACGTCCGCCCCGGTCGGGTTCAGCTTGCAGCGCTCAAAGGAGGTGCCGAGTTTCACATAGGGCATGTTGAGGAACGCCAGCTCATCCGAGACGCGGGTCTCAAACTGCTCCGCCGTCGCTTTGCGGGCATTCGTCAGGCGTTCCGCGTCCGCCAGCAGGACGGTCTTTTTCTCTTCAAGGACCGTCTCGAGTTCCTTGCGGTCCGCGTCGGAGACTTCGATGGAGCGCAGCTCCTCTTTTTCCTCCGCCAGTTTCTGCAGGATGAGCTCTTCGGTCGCGCCGAAACGGGAGCGGAGTTTGTTCAGTTCGGCGATGCGGTCTTCCACCGCGTCCTGTTCCTGCGGGTCATACTGACAGGCATAGAGCGCGTCCGTCAGACTGTCCCGGACGCCCTGAAGCGCGTAGGCGGCGTCGGACAGCTGGGTCCGGGCCTCCTCGACGTCCGCCAGGTGCTGTGCCGGCACTTTCAGGTCGGCGACCGCGTCAAAGGCGCGGGTCACGGCGCCGTCTTCCTCGTCGGCGTCGGACAGGGCGGCCAGGGCGTTGTTCAGCCCCTTGATGACTTTTTCGGAGTCGCGGAAAAACGTCCGGCGGTCCATGAGTTCGTCATATTCGCCGACACGGAGGTTCGCCGCCTCGATCTCGGCGATCTCAAACTTCAGGAAATCGATCCGCCGCAGCAGGGTCTCCTCGTCGGTGGACAGCTGCTTATACCGCCGGTACAGCGTCGAATATTCGGCGTAGTGCTCCTGATAGGTCCGGAGCAGATCGTCGTGGTCGCCCAGCTCGTCGAGATAACGGTAATGGGTCTCCGGGTCCAGCAGCATCTGGCTGTCGTGCTGCCCGTGGATGGAAATGAGATAGGCTCCGAGCCGCTTCAGCATGGCGACCGTCGCCGGCGCGCCGTTGACGCGGCAGTTGTTGCGTCCCTCGGCGAAGATGGTCCGGGAGATGAGCAGTTCTCCCCCGTCCGCGGGCTCGAGCCCCAGATCGCTCAAAACGGTATCCACTTCGGCGGGAAGACCGCGGAACACCGCTTCCACCTTCGCGCTGTCGGCGCCGGTCCGGATGAGCTCGCGCGACGTGCGCTCGCCGAGGACCGCGCTCAGCGCGTCGATGATGATCGACTTGCCCGCGCCGGTCTCGCCGCTCAGGACGTTGAAGCCCTGTTCGAAGGAGATGTCGGCGGACTCGATGACCGCGATGTTTTGGATCTTCAGTTCGGACAGCATGGTGTCACTTCCCAATCAGCGTATTGATGGCGTCGCGGAAATTCCGCGCCTTTCCCTCCGTGCGGCAGAGCACGAAGATGGTGTCGTCTCCGGCAATGGTCCCGAGGACGCCGTCCCAGTCTCGGGCGTCCAGCGCGGCGCAGGCGGCGTTCGCCATGCCGGCGCGGGTGCGGATGACACAGGTGTTGAGCGCGTAATCCGTCGACAGGATGGCGCCCGTCAGAAGGGCGTCCGTCCCGCCGGGGACTTCGGCTTTTTCGGTCCCGGCGTGATAGGCGGAGCGGCCGTCCGGGCCGGCCCGCTTGACCAGCTGCAGTTCCTTGATATCGCGGGAAATGGTGGCCTGAGTCACGTCGTAGCCGTGCTCTTTCAGCTTCAGGAGCAGCTCGTCCTGGGTGGCGATGGGCTCTTGTTCAATGAGAGACAGGATCGCGGCCTGTCGGTCTTTTCGTACGTTCATCTCAAAGGGCCTCCGTTCCGGCAAGTTTGGTGTTGAGGATGGCAAAGAACGGATCGTTCTTGATCCGGATGAATTTCGCTTCGTAGCGGGACTGCGTAATGGAAATCACGTCCCCCTCCATCACCTTGATGGGGTCGCCGCCGTCGAGGGATACGACCACGTCTTTGCATCGGGAGTCCGGGTTGATGGAGACCGTGATGGCGTTGTCCGAGCTGAAGACGATACTGCGGGCGAACAGGCTCTGCGGACAGATCGGTGTGACGACGATACCCTTCATGCTGGGGTTCAGCACGGGGCCGCCGGCCGCCAGGCAGTAGGCGGAAGAGCCGGTGGGCGTGGCGACGATGACGCCGTCCGCGCGGTAGGTATTGATCAGGTGGCCGTCACAGGTGACGTCGAGGTCGACGATCTTCACCTGGGAGCCGCGGCAGACCGCGACGTCGTTGATGATCTTCTCTTTTTTGATGACGCGGCCGTTCCGCAGGAGTTTGACGTTGAACAGCATCCGCGGATCCAGTTCGTATTCCCCGTCGATGAGCGCCTTGAGGCGGCTCAGCTCATCGCTTTCGAGACCGGCCATGAACGCCAGGTGTCCGGCGTTGATGCAGAGGAGCGGTTTTCCGTATTCCACGGTCGTTTTGGCGGCCCGCAGCATGGAGCCGTCGCCGCCGACCGTGATGATCACATCGCACCAGGGGATCAGGTCCTCGAGCGCATAGGAGGTCATATCGGGGTCCTCTTTGAACGCCGAATAGGCTTCATCCATACAGGCGTACTCCGCCCCGTATTCCTTCAGCCAGTGGCAGATCTCCTTGGTGATTTTCCCCTCTTCGTCCCGTGTCAGGTTGGGAAGCAAAGCGATTTTCATTTCCAGGTCTCCCTTGATCATTGGTCGAGCGCGTCATGCGAGGCGTTCGCCAGTTCTTCCGGTGTGGTTTCCGTGCGCCGCTCCGGGTGTTCGGATTTTTCGAGATACATGAGATATTCAATATTCCCCTCGGGGCCTTTGATCGGTGAATAGTCGAGCCCGAGGAGCGTAAAGCCGCCGGTCAGAGCGAACTCCGTGATGTCGGCAATGACGTCCCGGTGGACGTTTTTATCGCGCACGACGCCTTTCTTGCCGACGTTTTCCCGGCCGGCTTCGAACTGCGGCTTGATGAGACAGACGGCCTGCCCCCCGTCCCGCAGCCGCTGCCGCAGGACCGGCAGGATGATCTTCAGTGAAATGAAGGAGACGTCCACACTGGCGAAGTCGACGGGTTCGGGAATGGTCTCTTCCGTCACATAGCGGAAATTCGTCCGCTCCAGGTTGACGACCCGTTCATCGGTACGCAGTTTCCACGCCAGCTGTCCGTAGCCGACGTCGATGGCATAGACCTTGACGGCGCCGTTCTGCAGCATGCAGTCGGTAAAACCGCCGGTGGAAGCGCCGATGTCCATACAGGTCTTTCCGTCGAGGGTCAGACCGAAGGCCGTCATGGCCTTTTCGAGTTTGAACCCGCCGCGGCTGACATAGGGCATCTTTTCGCCCCGGACTTCGATGACGTCGTCTTCCGTGACATTCGTGCCCGCCTTCAGTTCCTTCTGTCCGTTGACATAGACCGCGCCGGCCATGATGAGCGCCTTGGCTTTTTCCCGGCTCTCGGTATGGCCCCGTTCCAGGACGGCCAGGTCCAGCCGCTGTTTCTTCGGTTTGTTCGTGCTCATAGCTTCAGGACTTCCTCGGTCATGGCGCCGGCATCGAGCCGGAATTCGTGGCGCAAATAATCGGGTTTGGCGTGGTGGACAAAGGTGTTGTCGACCGCGAAGAAGCGGTAATCGCCTTCATAACGGCGCTCCAGCAGCTCGAAGCCGAAGCTTTCGCCGATGCCGCCGGACTTGGCGCCTTCCTCGTAGAAAAGGATGTGGTCATTTTCGGCCGCCGCTTCCACGGCGCCCTCCGGAATGGGCCACACTTTATTGAGTTTGACGATACGCACCCGGACGCCCTGTTCGAGCAGACGCTCCCGGGCCTTCGCGGCCTCGGAGAACAGGGTGCCGAACGTGACGATGCAGGCTTTGGGCGATTCGCCCGAAAGCGCCGTTCCCTCGTAGAACTCTTCCCCGTCAAGGACCGTGTAGTCATCGTAAGTGGTCTCGTTGAAGTCGGAAGGGATGTACCCCTGCTGCCCTCGGGGATAGCGCAGGGCGATGACCTTGCCGTCGTCGTAGAAGGCGCGGTACAGGAACTGTCCGACGCCCTTGTAGGTCGACGGAGAGTAGATGACCGAGTGCGGGATGGTCCGCAGGAAGGCCAGGTCAAAAATACCCTGATGGCTGCGTCCGTCATCACCGACGAAACCGGCGCGGTCGACCGCCAGGACGACCTTCTGGTTCTGCATGGCCACGTCGTGGACGATTTCATCATAGGCGCGCTGCAGGAAGGTCGAATAGACCGCGAACACCGGGATAATGCCGCCCTTGGCCAGTCCGCCGGCAAACGTGACGGCGAACTCTTCGGCGATACCGACATCAAAGAAGCGGTCCGGGAATTTCTTCGCGAACTCTCCGAGCCCGGTCCCGAGGGCCATGGCCGCCGTAATGGCGACGATGTTCTGGTCCTTTTCCGCGAAGGTGCAGAGCGCTTTTCCGAATTCCGCGGAAAAGTCGGTGCCTTTCGGGGCCGTTGCTCCGGTCTCTTTATCGAAGGGTCCGATGCCGTGGAACTTGGCCGGTTCCGCTTCGGCGAGCGGATAGCCCATGCCCTTGACGGTCCGGACGTGCAGCAGGACCGGTTCCTCAATGGTCTTCGCGCTGCGGAACGCGTCCCGCAGGGCGTCGAGGTCGTGCCCGTCGATGGGACCCATGTAGTTGAAGCCCATATCCTCAAACATGTTACTGGAATACAGGCGGTCTTTCAGTTCTTTTTTCACATTCGCGATGGTGCGGATGGCGGCGTCGCCGACAACCGGGACTTTCTGCAGGAGGTTCTTGACCTCATCCTTGAACCCGTAGTAGGTGGGGTTCGTGCGGATGGCGGCCAGGTACATCGCCAGAGAGCCCACGTTCGGGGAAATGGACATCTCGTTGTCGTTCAGGACGACGATGAGCCGCGTATCCTCATGGCCGGCGTTATTCAGCGCTTCATACACGAGACCTCCGGTAAAAGAGCCGTCTCCGATGACGGCGACCGTATAGGAAGGGTCATGCTTCAGCGTTTTGGCCACCGACAGACCGTAGCCTGCCGCGATGGACGCGCCGCTGTGCCCCGCCGCGAAGGTATCATGCTCGCTCTCCTCCGGGTTCGGGAATCCGGAGAGGCCGCCGTTCTGCCGCAGAGTGTGGAATTCGTCGAACCGGCCGGTCAGGAGTTTGTGGGTATAGACCTGATGGCCGACGTCCCAGACGAAGGAGTCTTTCGGCGACTCGAACTCCAGGTGCATGGCCAGGGTCAGTTCGACCGCGCCGAGGTTGGACGCGAGGTGTCCCCCGTTTTTCGAAACGGTGTCGACCAGCGTTTCGCGAATCTCGGCCGCGAGCGCTTCCAGCTGCCGGTCGCTCAGCCTCCGCAGGTCTTCCGGCGAGCGGATCTGTTGCAAAAGGTTTGTTTCCATAAGTTCACTCAAAATCATTTCTCACGGTTCAGAAGCCATTCGGTCAGGTCCTGCAGGAAATCGGTCTCGTCGAACTTCCGCAATGCCTCGAAGGCGTCTTCCGTGTATTTTTCAGCCTCTTCCCGGGCTCCGTCGAGGCCGAGCAGGCTGACATAAGTCGTTTTCTCTTCAGCTTCATCCGAACCGACCGGTTTGCCGAGCAGGAGTTCGTTGCCGGTAACATCCAGGATGTCGTCACAGATCTGGAACGCCATGCCGAGGGCCGCGCCGTATTCGTCGGCGGCGCCTTTCAGCGTATCGTCGGCCCCTGCCGCGATACACCCGAGCACACAGGCGGCGCGGATGAGGGCGCCGGTCTTCTTGCGGTGGGTCGCCGCCAGACGTTTGGCGTCGACGTCCTCCCGGCCTTCGTTCGCAAGGTCCATGATCTGTCCGCCCAGCATGCCGTACGGGCCGGTGGCCTTCGCCAGCAGCTGCAGCGCTTCCACGACCCGTTCCGCCGGCAGGTCCGCTTCCGCAGCGACGTCGAAGGCGTAGGCTTCCAGCGCATCGCCCGCCAGAAGCGCGGTATTTTCACCGAACTCTTTGTGGCAGGACGGTTTGCCCCGGCGCATGTCGTCGTTGTCCATGCAGGGCAGGTCGTCGTGGATGAGGGACGAGGTGTGGATCATTTCCAGCGCGCAGGCCAGCGCCAGCGCCTGGTCCGGGTCCCCGCCGCAGACACGGCAAAATTCGAGGACCAGCACCGGACGGATCCGTTTGCCGCCGATCATGGTGCTGTACCGCATGGCGTCCAGCAGTTCGTCGACCGGTTTTTCCTGTCCTTCGAGCAGGACTTCCAGTCGGGAGTCGATCAGGTCCGAATAGGACTCGAGAATCAGTTCGTTCAGTTCTTTCATGCTTCCGCCTCACCGGTCGTCAGTTTCGTGATCTTCAGCTCGGCCTCATCGAGGGTCTTGTTGCAGAAGCGGGCCAGGTTCGTGCCCTCTTCGAACAGCGCCAGGGACTCGTCAAGGCTCAGAGTGTCGTTCTCCAGCATGGTCACGATCTTCTCGAGCCGGGTCATGGCGGCTTCATAGGTCAGTTCCTGTTTTTCAGCCATTTTCGTTTCCTTTCTCCACCGTTTCGTCTACGGTGCATGCTATGGTGCCGTCGCTTACGCGAACGGAGAGTTTGTCGTTCTTTGAAACATTGCGGACGGAGCGGACGATACTGCCGTCCTCCCGTTCGGCGATGGAATAGCCCCGGGACAGGACCGCGAACGGATCGTACGCCTCCATTTTGGCGCAGGCCTTCGCGAAGCGGTTCTGCTCACGGGTCAGCCGGTCGGAGGCCGCGTGGTCGAGCCGGATAGAAGTCCGGTCGAGCTGCAGGCCCTCCGTGCGGACCCGTTCGGTCAGGGTCCGGACCATGACGTCCGTCATCTGATCGATCTTCAGCCGCTTTTCGTTGACGAGCGAACCGAAGCTGCGCAGGACGTTGGAGGTCCGAAGTTCCTGCAGGTGGCTGCGGGACAGGTTCAGACGGTTCTGCATGAGGGAACGCATCCGGTTCGAGTACTGCAGGATGCGGTCGGACTCGTCATACCAGTCCGGCGTGGACAGTTCCGCGGCCGCCGACGGCGTCGGGGCGCGCAGGTCCGCGACGAAGTCCGCGATCGTGAAGTCGGTCTCGTGGCCGACGCCGGAGACGACCGGCGTCCGGCAGGCGAAGACCGCGCGGGCCACACCTTCATCATTGAAGGCCCAGAGGTCTTCCATGGACCCGCCGCCGCGGGCCAGCAGGATGACGTCGACGCCTTCCGCGTCCAGCCTTTGCAGGGCCTGTACGATCTGCGGCGGGGCATCTGTCCCCTGGACGAGGGTCGGACTCAAGACCACTTCCGCGCCGGGCCACCGCCGCTGCAGGACATTGCAGATGTCCTGGAACGCGGCCGCCGTCGGCGACGTGACGACGCCGATGCGCTTCGGGTAAGAAGGCAGCGGTTTCTTGTACCCCGGATCGAACAGGCCTTCTTTGGAAAGCCGTTCCTTCAGCTGTTCAAAGGCCAGGTTCAGGGAGCCGAGACCGTCCGGCTGCAGGTCGTTGATATACAGCTGGTACTGCCCGCCGGCTTCATAGACCGAGACGCTGCCGAAGGCGATGACGCGCATACCGTTCTCCGGCCGGAATTTCAGCCGGGAGGCGCTGCCGCGGAACATGACGGCCTTCAGCGCCGACTGTTCGTCTTTCAGCGTCATGTACAGGTGCCCGGAACGCGCCGCGGTGAAATTGGAGATTTCTCCGACGACGAGGATGTTCCGCAGCCGGTAGTCCTGGTCAAAGACGGACTTGATGTACGTATTCAGTTGTGAGACCGTCAGAGTGGTCGGTGTCACAGCTTCCATTGCTTATTTCTCTTTCTGTATGGCGGCAAGGACCGCGACGCCCGCCGCGTTGTCGGCGGAGAACTCCGGCGCGGCAAAGCTGCAGTCGAAGCGTTCTTCAAAGTCCCTGCGGATGATCGTATTGCTCATGACGCCGCCGGAGAACACCAGGTGTTTTCCGGGATACTGCGCCAGCAGCGCGTCGGCCATGCAGCCGAGGGCCGCTTCCACGGAGCGTAGGCAGAAGAGCGCGATGTCTTCCGGCGGTTCGCCGCGGTCGAGCATGTTTTTACACCGGTTCTCCACCCCGGACAGCGAGCAGTCAAAGCCGCGGACCGACGGGCGGATTTTAAATTCTTTTTCGGAGCGGAGGGCAAGCTCATCAAGGGCCGGCCCCGCCGGGAATTCCAGACCGAGCATAATGCCGCAGCGGTCGATCGCCTGACCGGCCTTGAGGTCGGTGGAGGTTCCTTCCATGGAGGCCAGGACGGGGCTTTCCGTACCGGGGGCCACATAGAGCGATTCGGTCGTGCCGCCGGACACATGGAACGCGCAGAAGTCCTGCCCGATGAGGTCCAGCCGGCCGGCGGAATACAGCGCCGCGCCGAGGTGGCCTTCCTGGTGGGAGAAGGCAAATACCGGCACATTCAGGACCGCGCCGAGGTTCTGCGCCTGGGTCTGGCCGACGGTAAAGCAGGGCATGTAGGAGCCTTCGACACGCCGCGGCCGGGTCGAGACCCCGATGGCCGTGATGCGGTCGCGCAGGGCGTCCCGGGACAGCCCCGTTCCCTGTTCCGCTTTCGACAGCGCCTCTTCCAGAAGGGCGGGCAGCTGCTGTGTGTGGTGGAATACGGCGTCCGACTGGCGGATGCCTTTCTCACCGGGTTTGACCGGGAGCAGTTTCTTCGCGTGGAAGACAAGGTTTTCTTCCGGGAAATAAACGGCGGCCGACGTCGTGTAGTTGCTGGTGTCGAATCCGAGTACCGCGCTCATCGCTGCGCCCTTGCGACGCTGCCGAGCACGCCGTTGATAAAGGAACCGTCTTTCTCCGACGCGTACTTTTTCGCGAGTTCCACGGCCTCGTTGATCGAGACGCTGACCGGGATGTCGTCAAAATAGAGGATCTCGCAAATCGCCAGCCGCAGAATGGCCAGCGACACTTTCGTGATCCGGCTCAGCGACCAGTCGACCGCGTAGGATTCGATCTCGGTGTCGATTTCCGGCAGATGTTCGACCGCGGTCTCTGCCAGTCTTCGGGAAAACTCCGTTTCCGAGAAGAATTCGGATTCCTCCGCCAGAGCGAACAGTTCTCCGACCGGACTGTCCGGGTGGAAAATGTTCTCAAACAGGACGATAAAAGCCTGTTCGCGTTCCTGACTACGATTCATGTTGTTCCTCCGTTCGTAAAAAAAGGCCTGCCAAAACTCCTTATTCCGTTTTCGCAGGCCGCTGTCAGTTATGAAAAGTTCAAGGTGCAAGGTCCGGCGCCATATCCGGTTCCTCTTCGGGAGCCGGCGCTTCGGCAATGCCGGTGACGGTGACGTCCACACGGGTCACGACCCGTCCGGTCATGTTCTGGATGGACTGCTTGACCGCGTTCTGGACGGCTTTGCAGACTTCCTGGATCTTCGCGGACTGAAGAAGCTGGATATAGATGTGGACCCGGATATCATAGTCGGTCATGGTGACCGCGACATGTTTCAGGTCATCCGTACCGATTTTGAAGGTCGTATACAGGTCTGCCGGACGGTCGCCCAGCGCGGCGACGCCCTCCACATCCTTCGCAGCGTTCGCGGCGATGGTGGCCAGGACCTCATCCGATATGATATATTCCGCAGAAAAAGATCCGTTGCTGTTCAGCGGCATAACAGGGTACCTCCCCTTAGATTACTTAAACGTTATTTTACCATAAGTGGTTATTTGAAACAACCTTCATTGAAACGCAGGAGAAAAGTTGCTATACTTTGAAGGAATCGAAAAGGAGACAGGAATCTTATGGAAAACACGCAAGTCCGAAAGACCGACCGGTTCCGCAGGCTGCTGCATGACAACCGGTTCGTACTGCTGTCATTTGGCGGCGCTTTCGTGGTCTATCTGCTCATCTGCATCGCTTACCGCATGATTCCCTTCGGCGATGTGACCATCCTGCGCATGGACCTGTACCATCAGTACGGTCCGCTGCTCGCGGAGTTGTATGACCGCATCACCCACGGCGGGAGCCTCGCCTACTCCTGGGAGACCGGAGGCGGCGGAAACTTCCTCGGCAACCTCTTCAACTACCTGTCGAGCCCGGTGTCCGTTCTGGTCATCCTGCTGCTCGGGCACAAGAACATGCCGCTCGCCATCGGCGTCATCATCCTGTTCAAGGCGGCGTTCTCCGCGGCATTTTTCACCTACTATCTGAAGCTGTCTCCGCAGTTCCGCAAACACAACCCCGTCACCGCGGGTTTCGGCCTCCTGTACGCCTTCTCCGGCTACTTTGTCGCCTATTACTGGAACATCATGTGGATGGACGGCATGATGCTGCTGCCCCTCATCGTCCTGGGGCTCGAGTACATCGTGGAAGAGCAGAGACCGCTCCTCTACTGCCTGTCCTTTGCCCTGCTCCTCGTCTCCTCCTACTATATGGCCTACATGACGGCCATTTTCCTCGTCCTTTATTTCTTTGTCTATTTCTTCAGCCGCCATACGTTCGGTGAGACGACCCGGACCCTTGTCCCGGACGCGGACGGAAACGTTCCGACGCTGCAGAAAGTCCGGACGAACCGCCTCGGCGTCTCCTTCCTCTACTGCGTCGGTTACGCGGCCATTGCCGGTCTGCTCGCCGCCTTTGCCCTGCTGCCGACCTACTACGCGCTGAAGACCTGCTCCGCCACCTCCGGCTCGTTCCCCGAAGAGCTGGAAACCTATTTCAATTATTTTGATTTCCTGTCGAACCATTTCGGCGATCTGGAGCCCACCATCCGCTCCAGCGGAGAAACGGTCCTGCCGAACGTCTTTTGCGGCGTCGGCACGGTCATGCTCGCCGTCCTGTTCTTCTATGTCAAATCGGTCCCGGTCCGCGAGAAAGTCGCTTCGGTCGTGCTGCTCGCCCTCCTGACCCTGTCCTTCAACATCAATTACCTCAACTATATCTGGCACGGGTTCCACTTCCCGAACGACCTGCCCTACCGGCAGTCGTTCGTCTACGTGTTCTTCCTGCTGCTCATCGCCTTCCGGACCGTCACCAAACTGCGGGAGCTGCAGGCCCGGGACTTCCTGACGGTCGGTCTCCTGACCGCGGGCTTCGTCATCCTCGCGGAAAAACTCGGCGTGCCGAATTTCCGCGCCGGAACGGTCCTCATCAACCTCGGGTTCATCGCCCTGTACGTCGTGCTTCTGACCTTCCTGAACGACAAAAAGTTCCGCGTCCGTACCGTTGCGTACCTGCTGTTCTTCTGCATGTTCGCGGAGGTGGTCGTCGCGGACATCGACAACTTCGACATCGACGTCACCAACGACTCCTATACGGAAGAGTACGACGGCATGAAGGCCGCGGAAGCGTTCCTCGACGAATACGACGGGAAGGACGACTACCGCATGGAAACGACCTACCCGCTGCTCTGCATGAACCCCAGCTGGTACGGCTACAACGGCATCTCCATGTTCTCGTCGATGGCCTATGAGCTCTCGTCGAACCTGTACTACAACATGGGCATTGCCGGCAACTTCATCAACAGTTACACCTATCGCCCGCAGACACCGGTGTTCCATGCGTTCTTCAACATGAAATACCTCGTCGACAACGACCCGGAGGTCACGCCGGACAGCGGCTGCTGGGACAACATCGGCGACATCTCGGGCCTTACGGTCTACAAGAACAAATATTACCTGCCCCTCGGTTTCGCGGTGCAGGACGACATCGTCAACTGGGAATCCGCGACCGGCAACCCGTTCCACGTCCAGAACGATCTTCTGAAGAAAGCTTCCGGCCTTTCCGATGACGTCTTTACGAGCGTCACGTTCGACGACATCGAGTACGCGAACATCAAGCCGTTTACCGATGTCCTGAACGCCGGCAGCTACCAGTTCGAGAAAATCGACGCCGACGCGGAAGCGTCCTTTACGATCTCCTTCACGCCGGACCAGACCGCCCGGTACTATGTCTACTGCCGGACCCCGAGCGCGGACACCCTGTACGTCTCCTCGGATGACGGTTACAGTTCCCAGACGCCGGTCTCCACCGATAACCAGTATGTGTTCGACCTCGGCACCAGAGAAAAGGACGTCCCGGTCCGCCTGGAACTCCCCGTCAACGATGCCTCCGGCAACGCCGAAGTCTTCGCCGTGAAGCAGAACGACAAGGTCTTCCGGGAAGCGTACAAAGTCCTGTCACAGAACACCATGGATGTCACGACTTTTGAGGACACCTTCGTGGAAGGCACCGTCACCGTCGGAGAAGGGCAAATGCTCTACACCTCCATCAACTACGATGAGGGCTGGACTGTGACCGTGGACGGCAAGGCGATGAACTACTCCTCGGATGAAGTGACCCGCATCGGCGGGGCGCTCATCGGCGTGCATATGGACCCCGGCACCCACAAAGTCTCTTTCCGGTATCATCCGAAGGGACTGCGCAGCGGAGCGCTGCTGTCACTGGCCGGTCTGATTGCGCTGCTTGCCCTGCAGGGCGCGCCGAAACTGGTGCGCGCGCGGCGGAAGAAGGCCGAAACTCCGGCCGACCCGCCGGAGCCCGCGGAAGAATAACCGAAAGAAAAGACCTCAGGAACGTTCCCGAGGTCTTTTTTCTTTTGGTGCGAGGATGGGGTCATGCCGGCGGCCGAGGAGTTCGTCACACCGGGCTTCCGCCGGGTCCAGCCAGGCCGCCTTTTCGCTGGCCCAGGCCGCCCACTCCGCGAAGCGCTCCGGGTGTTCGAGGTCCCCGGTCTCCAGACGTTTCCGCACTCCTTTGATGAGCCGCCGGATGCTGGCGGCGTCTTCGTAGTCCCGGGCCTTCCGGATGAGGTCTTCGGTCCGGGCAAGTTCCAGAGAATAGGAAACGTCCCTGTCTCTTCCCAGGGAAGACAGGTCGGGAGCCAAACGTGCTGACATGTCATGTCCTGTTCCGGCTTCGATTGCCTTCGGAGGCCGCCGATGCGGCAGGCGCACCGGCGCGTCCGGATCGCCCTCCAGCGCGGGACGGTGATTCATTTGCCGGCCGTCCTCTCCCTGCCGGATGCGAAACAGCGCACGGCGGTCCGGCTTCGGGATGTCCTGTTCTTTCAGGATCTGCAGAAGACGGGCGTAGTTCAGGTCCTGTTCCTCCGCGAACCCGCGGACCGTGGAGATCCAGACCCCGTCATAGAGTTCCTTACGTGTCATCATCGGTACGATGCCCCTTTCCGTCCACTTATAACACGACCCCTTCCCATCTGGGAAGGGGTTTTGCATGAACGGTCAAAAATTTGAGGTGAACGGTCGTTATGGAGTTATGTGAGTGGGCTGTGTGCTCCGCCGGGGATTCGACACGTTTTTGCCTTCGGCAAAACCGTTCCGAGCTGCTGCCGCAGCTCCTGTCGCTAAAAACAGCCCACAGGGCTGTTTTCTGAACGCTCCAGCCTTCGGTTCGAATCCCCGTCTTTGCACACAAAAAGAAACGACCAGCATAAAGCTGGTCGTTTCTTCTTGGTGCTCCGCCGGGGATTCGAACCCCGGACACCTTGATTAAAAGTCAAGTGCTCTGCCAACTGAGCTAGCGGGGCGGATGTCAGCCGCCGTTTAGCGACTGTTATATATTACTTGAGGTTACGGACAAAGTCAAGATGACTTTAACCGTGGAGGTGGAACCACAGCGAGAAGCCGATGCAGACCAGCGCGAAGATGACACCAAGGACTTTGGTGATGTTCGCGAGGGTATCGTCTTTTGCGTGGGAGCCGGTCTTGTCGAAGAACTTGTTGTCGTTCATGGCGGCGCTGGACTGGCCCTGAACAGCGGACGCGTCCGCTTCACGGTTTTTCTGAAGCAGAATGACGACGGTGATGATGATACCAAGGACGATGAGCACGATTGCGAATGCCATCTGTAAACCGGTCATGGTCGTTCCTCCAAATAAAAATTAATAGAAAGCTTTAGAATAATAGCATAACTCCCGCAGTAATGCAAGGAAAAATCCTTAGAAACTGCGGGAGTTTCTGTTATAACATCAGCTGATCGCCTTCCGTGTCTTCCGCGGACGGCAGAGCGCCGAGCGCCGGAAGGGATTTTGTGCGGTAGCGGGACGGTTTGTTGAACTCGCCTTCGTTGTAAAGACGTACGCCCATGACCCGCTGGCCCTTCTTCAGACGCATGACCGAGACACCCTGAGTGTTCTTGGTCGTCTTCGCCTGGAGCATGGCGGTGTTGATCAGCAGCATCCGGCCGCTGGAAGCCGTCAGGATGAGGTCTTTGTCCTCTTCGACATAGATGGCGCCCGCAAGCGGGAACTTGTCAGAGTAGGCCTTCAGGAGCTTTTTCCGGCGCTGTACGGTGTCGTACTGGCTCATCTCGACCTTCGCGACCTTGCCGTTCTCAAAGACAAAGACATGTAGCCCTTGTACTTCTTCGTCACAGCCATGTAGACCGGGTTCTCCCCTTCGTCGAATTCGAGCACGGACGGAACAAAGTCGCCCAGGACAGAAGCCTTCGTGTACTCAAAGTCGTCGATGCGGGACTTGTAGACCTGGCACCGGTCGGTGAAGAACAGCAGTTCGAGGTCGTTCGTGGTCTCGACGACCTCCTGCATGACGTCGCCGTCCTTCAGCTTCTGTTCCCCGCTCATGCGCAGGGACTGCGGGCTGATCTTCTTGAAATAGCCCGCCTGCGTGTAGAACAGCGTGCAGGGCGCGTCGGAGACGACCACTTCCTCGGGCTCGTCCTGGATGAGGTCCATCGCGTAAATGATCTCAGACTTGCGGGGCTGGCCGTACTTTTTGATGACGTCCTGCAGCTCCGCGATAATGATCTTCTTGATGCGGCTGCGGCGCTTCAGCGTGTCCTCGAGGTCCTCGATGTTCTTCTTCAGGTCCTCGACGTCCTGCAGACGTTTCAGGATGTATTCGCGGTTCAGGTGACGCAGTTTGATCTCAGCGACGTACTCCGCCTGGATCTCGTCGATCCCGAAGCCGATCATCAGGTTCGGGACGACCTCCGCTTCCTCTTCGGTCTCGCGGACGATCTTGATGGCCTTGTCGATGTCCAGCAGGATCTTCTGCAGGCCTTCGAGCAGATGCAGGCGGTCCTTCGCCTTCTGCAGGTCGAAGAACGTTCTGCGGCGGACGCATTCCTCGCGGAAAGCGATCCACTCCTGCAGCAGTTCCTTGACGCCGAGGACTTTCGGCATGCCGGCGATGAGCACGTTGAAGTTACACGGGAAAGACTCCTCAAGGGGCGTCATCTTGTAAAGACGGCGCATGAGCTTGTCGGGGTCCGTGCCGCGCTTGACGTCGATCGTGATCTTCAGACCGCTCTTATCGGTCTCGTCACGGATGTCGGCGATCTCCTTTAACTGTCCGGCTTTGGCCTTCTCAATGATTTTGTCGATGATCGCCTCCGATACGGTGGTCGGCGGGATCTCGGTGATGTCGATGCAGTGGTTTTTCTTGTCGTAGGTGTACCGGGAGCGGACGGTGATGCCGCCGCGGCCGGTGGCGAAAACGTTCGCCATCTGGTCCCGGTCATAGATGATCATGCCGCCGCCCGGGAAGTCCGGCGCCTGCAGGTAGTCCATGATGTCGACGTCCGGGTCCTTGATGAGGGCGATGGTCGTCTCACAGATCTCTTTTAGGTTGAATGAGCAGATGGAGCTCGCCATACCGACGGCAATGCCCACATTGTTGTTGACGAGGACGCTCGGGAACGTGACCGGCAGGAGCGTCGGCTCCTTCATGGACGCGTCGTAGTTGTCGACGAAGTCCACCGTGTCCTTGTCGATGTCGCGGAACAGTTCCGCGGCGATTTTTTCGAGTTTCGCTTCCGTGTAACGGGAGGCCGCCCAGGACATGTCCCGGGAGTACGCCTTACCGAAGTTACCCTTCGAATCGACATACGGGTGCAGGAGCGCCTCGTAGCCGCGGGAAAGGCGGACCATGGTGTCGTAAATGGCGGCGTCGCCATGAGGGTTCAACTGCATGGTGCGGCCGACGATGTTCGCCGACTTGATGCGCGCGCCGTTCAGAAGACCCATCTTGTACATGGTGTACAGGAGCTTCCGGTGGGACGGTTTAAAACCGTCGATCTCCGGGATGGCGCGGGACATGATCACGCTCATCGCGTAGGGCATGTAGTTGAGTTCAAGGGTGTCGGTCACCCGCTGCTGCACGACCTCTCCGGCGCCCATGATGTGGGCGTTCGGGTTCTCGCCGCGGTCGACCGGTGCGTCCTTTTTCGTGCGTTTTGCCATGTCTCTCCCACCTCCCTTACGACAAGTCCGTCATATCCAGGTACAGGTGTCCGTCGGTGGCGATCTTCTCTTTCCGTCCGGCCAGATTGTCGCCGAGCAGAAGATCGAACATGACGGCCGTCTGTTCCGCGTCGGAAGGACGGACCTGGATGAGCCGGCGGGTCTCGGGATTCATGGTGGTCAGCCACATCATGTCGGCGTCGTTCTCACCAAGTCCTTTGGACCGCTGGATGGTATATTTCTGATCGCCGAGTTCCTCGAGGACCTCCGTCTTTTCTTTTTCGGTATAAGCGAACCACACCTCGTCCTTATGCCGGATCTCATACAGCGGAGATTCCGCAATAAAGACCTTGCCCTCGTTGATGAGGGTCGGCATGAGCCGGTAGATCATGGTCAGGATCAGGGTGCGGATCTGGTAGCCGTCGACGTCCGCGTCGGTACAGATGATGACTTTGTTCCAGCGCAGATTATCGAGGTCGAAGGACGTCATGTCCTTCTTCTTGACCGCGACCTCCACGCCGCAGCCGAGGACCTTGATGAGGTCCGTGATGATGTCGCTCTTGAAAATGCGGTTGTAGTCCGCTTTGAGGCAGTTCAGGATCTTGCCGCGGACCGGAATGACGGCCTGGAATTCGGAGTCTCTCGCCTGTTTGCAGGCGCCCAGAGCCGAGTCGCCCTCCACGATGAAGACCTCGCGGCGGTCGACGTCCTTGGTCCGGCAGTCGACGAATTTCTGGACCCGGTTGCTCATGTCCATGTTGCCGGTCAGGGTCTTTTTGAGGTTCTGCCGGGTGCTCTCCGCGCGGACACGGGAGCGCATGTTGACGAGGACCTGGTCCGTGATCTTGTCGGCTTCCAGTTTGTTCTCGATGAAGTAGACTTCCAGGGACTGCTTGAAGAACTCCGTCATGGCCTCCTGGATGAACTTGTTGGTAATGGCCTTCTTCGTCTGGTTCTCATAAGAAGTCTTCGTGGAGAACGAGGAGATGACGATGTCCAGACAGTCCTCGATGTCCTGGAAGGAGATCTTCTTGTCGGACTTGTTGTATTTGTTGTTCTGTTTGAGGTAGGCGTCGATCTGGGAGACGAAGGCCGAGCGGATCGCCTTGTCGGGCGCTCCGCCGTGCTCCAGCCAGGAGGAGTTGTGGTAGTACTCTTTCAGCTGGACCTTGTTGGAAAAACAGACCGCCGCGTTGATGACCAGACGGTAGTCCTCCTGGTCTTCGCGGTCCCGGCCGGAGGTCTCCGTGTTCCAGAACTGGACGCCGGTGAAAGCGGTCTCTTCGACGTTTTCCTTCAGATAGTCCGTAATACCGTTTTCGTAGACATATTCATACGTCTCGAAGCAGGACGGCGTGGTGCCGGGTTTGATCTGGTTTTTCAGGATGAACTTCAGACCGTTGTTGACGATGGCCTGGCGGCGCAGGATGTCCTGGAAATACTCCAGCGGGATGTCGATGTCCGTGAAGACTTCCAGGTCCGGCTTCCAGGCGATGCGCGTGCCGGTCTTCCGGCCGGTGAACTCTTCCTTCTTCAGTTTGCCGGAAGGCTTGCCCTTCTTGAACTTGATGTCATACCGGAACCCATCTTTATAGACTTCGGCCTCCATCCATTCGGAGGCGTACTGCGTGGCGCAGAGGCCGAGTCCGTTCAGACCAAGAGAAAATTCATAGAGGCCGGAATCGGAATTGTTGTCATACTTTCCGCCGGCGTACATCTCGCAGAACAGCAGTTTCCAGTTATATTCTTTTTCATTTTCGTTGTAGTCCATCGGGATGCCGCGGCCGAAGTCCTGAACTTCCAGACTGTGGTCCAGGAAGCGGGTCAGGACGATGTGGTCGCCATAGCCTTCGCGGGCCTCGTCGATGGAGTTCGAGAGGATCTCAAAAGCCGAATGCTGGCAGCCCTCGATGCCGTCCGAGCCGAAGATGACAGCGGGTCTTTTCCGGACCCGGTCCGCGCCTTTCAGCTGCTGGATGGTCTCATTGGAATTGGTGGACGTTTTCGCCATGTTTCCTCCAAAAAATGCGTTTGAAATTTACCCATTTGCGCAATATCACAAATAATGATTTTAGGCTATATCTTGCGGTTTGTCAAGAAAAAGGACCCCACAGATAGTGGAGTCCTTTTGTGTTTTTACAGAGGTCAGGTCGTCTCTTCGTTGAAGTCGACGTCCTGGATGGCCTCGGCCGCTTTTTCGGCGGCTTCCGCCATGGAAGCGCCCTCGTTCATCGCCTCTTTGACGATGTTGCGGGACAGTTCCTTCGAGGCTTCCGCGACCGCCCGGACCTCTTCCGTATACGGAGAGCCTTCCGGCACGACCGAGTTCTCATAGTCGAAGTCGGCCGGCAGCGGAGCGAAGTTCGGGTCGTTCATGAGCTTCTGGAACTCCGGCGCGTCGATTTTCTCGTTGACGATCAGATACTGGGACAGCTTGTGGAGCAGGTCCATATGCTCGGAGAGCAGACGTTTCGCCTCCGCGTAGGCGTTGGAAATAATATCGTAGACTTCCTGGTCGATGGCAGCCGCCGTTGCTTCAGAGTAATCCTTCGCGCGGCCGTAGTCCATGCCGAGGAAGACCTCGTTGTTGGAGGAGCCGTACAGAATGGTGCCGAGCTTTTCGCTCATACCGTACTTCGTGACCATGGACTTAGCCAGCTGCGTGGCCCGTTCGATGTCATTCGAGGCACCGGTGGAGATGTCGCCCATGATGAGTTCTTCGGCCACACGGCCGCCGAGCAGCGTGACAAGGTTCTGGAGCATGACGTTCTTGCTCATGTAGCTCTTGTCTTCCGTCGGGACCGACATGGTGTAACCGCCGGCAGAGCCGCGCGGGATGATGCTGACCTGATGGACCGGGTCTAAGAGCGGCAGGAAGAAGTTCGTGACCGCGTGACCGGATTCGTGGTACGCCGTGAGTTTCTTCTCGCGGTCATCCATTTTCCGGGATTTCTTTTCGGGGCCGACCATGACTTTGATGTTGGCCTCTTCAATGTCTTCGTTCGTGATGGCTTTGCGGCCGTTGCGGGCAGCCAGCAGAGCCGCTTCGTTCATGAGGTTCTCAAGGTCCGCACCGGTGGAGCCGGCCGTGGACCGGGCAATGACGTTGAGGTCGACGTCCGGGCCGAGCGGCTTGTTGCGGGAATGGATCTTCAGGATGGCTTCCCTGCCCTTGACGTCCGGATAGTTGACCGTGACACGGCGGTCAAAACGGCCGGGACGCAGCAGCGCCGGGTCCAGGATGTCGGGGCGGTTCGTCGCGGCGATCATGACGATGCCGAGGTTGGCCGCGAAACCGTCCATCTCGACCAGCAGCTGGTTCAGGGTCTGCTCACGTTCATCGTGGCCGCCGCCCATGCCGGCGCCTCTGTGGCGGCCGACGGCGTCGATTTCATCGATGAAAATGATGGCGGGTGCGCTCTTCTTGGCCTGATCGAACAGATCACGGACACGGGAGGCACCGACACCGACGTACATTTCAACGAAGTCCGAACCGGAGATGGAGAAGAACGGGACGCCCGCCTCGCCGGCCGTGGCACGCGCAAGGAGCGTTTTACCGGTACCGGGAGGGCCGACCATGAGGACACCCTTCGGGATGCGCGCGCCGAGCGCGTCATACTTCTTGGGGTCTCTCAGGAATTCGACGATCTCCTGCAGTTCCTCTTTTTCCTCATCGGCGCCGGCGACGTCGTCAAAGGTCGTCTTCTGCTCTTCGCCGCCCTTCCTGACGCGGGCCTTACCGAAGCCCATGCCGCGGGAGGCGTCGTTCATGATGTTGTTGTTCATGCGGCGCATGAACCAGATGATGATGGCCGCCATCAGCACCGTGGAGAACAGCAGCGGCAGAACGTCGATCATCCACGAGCGGGACGAACCGGCGATGTAATCCTGTTCAATGGGTTTGTCCTCGTGGGCGATGTTGTACTCATGGACGCTTTCATGGACGTCATTGAGGAACAGTTCCACGTTCGGGACGGTATAAGAACGTGCCTCTTCCTCCCCCTTCAGCGTGTAAACGAGTTTTCCGCTGCCGAGGTTCAGGGAGTATTTCGTGACTTCGCCCTGGTCGAAATAGCTGACGATCTCATAGTACTGGTCCTTCGTCTGACGCGAATTTGTGTTGAAGGAGAAGAACATGGAGCCGATCAGCAGCATGGGAATGAGGATCCACATGATGGTGGCGGCCAGGGAGCCCCTACGGTTCGGATTGGGGTTCTGGTTGTTCGGTCCGAAACCGAACCCGTTGTTGTTATTGTTGTTATCCGGCAATTTGCTTGCCCTCCTTTGGCATTAGACTGGAGTACAGCTGCTGCGGCCCCACGCCGCAAGGTTTATTCTTCCGGAGAATAGATGCCGACATACGGCAGGTTCCGGTAACTTTCGTCGTAATCGAGGCCGTAACCGACCACGAATTCGTCCGGGATGACTTTGCCGATGTAATCGGCCTCGATCTTTGCCAGACGACGGTCCGGTTTGTCGAGGAACGTGCAGATCTTCAGAGACGCGGGGTTGCGCATCTTCAGGATCTCCAGGAGAGACGCCAGAGTCCGTCCTGTGTCAAGGATGTCTTCAACGATGAGGATATCCTTTCCGGTCAGGTCCGTGTCGAGGTCTTTGATGATCTTGACCGTTCCGGTGCTCTCGGTCTTGTTGTAGCTCGAGACTACCATAAAATCGATGGACAGCGGGATGTCGATGGCCCGCATGAGGTCGGCCATAAAGACGACGGCCCCCTTCAGGACGCTGACCAGGACCAGATTCTTCCCGGCATAGTCCTTCGAGATCTGCGCGCCGAGTCCGGCGACGATCTCTTCCGCTTCTTCTTTGGTGATCAGCACACCGCTGACGCGATCTTCCAGACCGTTCATCGTTCTACCTCCACATAAAGGATTGTTTTCGTCGGCCGCGTGACCGTGTAGCCGTCGGCGGCGCCGAAGCCTTCCAGCCACGCGATGTCCCCGTCATGCTCCAGGAGGACGTTCGCGTTGCGTTCCTCCGGCGGGATGCCGGCCTCCTGATACAGGGTCTTCAGTTTTTTATGGACACCGCGTCCCGGCGGACAGAAGGTATCCTTCGGCTGCCGGGCCCGGAGCATAAAATTGGATTCTATTTTATCATAGTCAAGACAGTTTTCCAATACCAGCGCCCGGAAATCCGTGTTCGCCGGATCCAGCTTTGTCAGACGGACGGCAACTTCCGGAGAAGACTTCGTCACAAAAATCTGCTCGCGCTCATTGGAAGAGTATTCCACGAACTCCAGCACCGGAAGTTCTTCGGGTACCTTCGGCCAGTGGAGCCGCAGCCGGTCCCCGGTCAGTGTGACGAACGCGCCGCCCGGGATCTGCATCTGTTTGAACTTCTCGCCGCCCCGCAGCCATGAGAGGACTTCCTCGATATGCCTCTGTTCGGCCTGGACGCCCGCGAAGGCGCTCAAAGCTTTGGAGAGGGCACGGACCAGGACCGCGTCTTCGGCGGTCTTCAGGACGCTCCCGTCAAACGTATCGGGCTCGATAGAAGCGGCTTCCAGCAGACGGGCCACCTGATTTTCAAAAAAGTCGATGTCCCGCCGGAGCGTTTCGGTGGTGCGCGCCATGTTTGCGACCGCGGCGCCGTTCAGTTCCTTCAACACCGGAAGTACTTCATAGCGGATGCGGTTGCGGGCATAGGACGTGTCGGTGTTGGTGCTGTCTTTCATAAAGGAGAGATCCTTCTCCCGGCACCAGGCCTCGATGTCCTCCCGGTCGCATTCGATGAGCGGACGGATGATCTCGTCCCGCACCGGCGGGATGCCGGCAAGGCCCGAGAGTCCGGTCCCGCGGGCCAGGTGGAACAGGACCGTTTCCGCGTTGTCGGAGGCGGTGTGCGCCGTGGCGATGCGTACCGACGTTACGTCCGGATCCTCTTTCAGGATCTGATAGGCCCTCTCATAAAAGAAGGCGTACCGCACGGTGCGGCCGGCCGTTTCCTCGGAAACGCCCTGCTTCTTTGCCAGCGCCGGAACATCGGTCGTCAGGAAGAAGCACGGAATGTCCCGCGCTTCGCAGAAGGCGCGGCAGAAGGCCTCATCACGATCGGCCTCCTCCCCGCGGATGCCGTGGTTGACATGGCAGGCATAAAGAGAGAACGGCGGTACATCGCCCATGCCCCGGGAGAGTTCGGAAAGGACCGAGAGGAGCGTGACGGAATCGGCGCCGCCGGAAAAACCGCAGAGGACCGCGGCATCTTCCGGCACCATCTCATAGCGTTCCATGGTCCGCAAAACAAGAGACAGAAGGGTCCCGTTCTCCATGAGCGTTTTCCTCCTGTCTTCCTGTCATCATTCGAAAATATCGTTTTCCCGTTTCTCGATGCTCGTGAACAGCGTGAACTCGGAGTTCCACGCAAGGTTCACGGACCCGACGGGGCCATGGCGGTTCTTGGCCACGATGACTTCAACGGTGTTGATGTCGTTGCGTTCAAGGTCCTCGTCTTCCCCGTTGCCCTGCTGATAGTAGTCGTCGCGGTAAAGCATGAGGACGATGTCCGCGTCCTGCTCGATGGAGCCGGACTCACGCAGGTCCGCCAGCTGCGGACGGTGGCTCTTGCCGCGGGCTTCCGTGCTTCGGGACAGCTGCGCCAGCACGATGACCGGGACTTCCAGGTCCTTGGCCATGAGCTTGAGGTTTCGGGTAATGGCGGACACTTCCTGGACACGGGACTCGGAACGGCCGCCCGATTCCATGAGCTGCAGGTAGTCGACGATGACGACGTCCACGTCCTTCATACGGCGGATACGGGCCTTCATTTCGGAGACCGTGATGCCTGAGGTGTCGTCGAAATAGAGCGGGATCTCGTGGATAGCTCCGGCGACCGTGGAGAAATTCGTCCAGTCGGAGGGCGACAGCCGGCCGTTGCGCATCTTTTGTCCGTGGATGCGCGCCTCCATGGAGATGACGCGTTCCGCGAGCTGTTCTTTCGTCATTTCCAGCGAGAAGAACAGGACTTTCTTGCCTTTCTTCGCGACGTTCGCCGCAAGGTTCAGGGCAAAACTCGTCTTACCCATGGCGGGACGGGCGCCGACGATGATGAGGTCCGATTTGTTGAGACCGGAGATCATGAGGTCCAGATCTCCCCAGCCGGACGGTGTGCCGAGGTATTCCTCGCGGTTCGGCCCGGACAGGTTCGTCAGATGCGGCACGACCTTGTCGAGGAGGATCTCCCCGAACCGGGAGGCGGTGCCGGTGTTCTTGCCCTGGCGGATGTCGTAGATCTTCTGCTCCGCGGAGTCGAGGATCATGTCCGCTTCCTCACTGTCCGTGCGGGCCTCGTCCAGGATCTCGTTGGCGGTGTCGATGAGGGTCCGTTTCAGGAATTTGTCCTTGACGACTTTCGCGTAGGAGTCGGCGTTCTGGGTGGACGGCAGCAGGTCTGCCAGTTCCCGGATATACTGCCGTACGGCCGCAGGGTCGCCGAACTGGTTCGAATCCTGCAGCTCCGTAATGACCGCCACCGGTTCCACGACGTCGCTGCGCGCGTCGATGGTGACCATGGCGTTATAAATGGCTTTGTGCTCCTGCCGGTAGAAGAATTCCGAACGGAACCCCTTCGACTGGAGCCGGTCCAGGCACTCCGGGTCCAGGAGCAGGCATGCGAGCACCGCACGTTCCGCTTCCAGACTGTAAGGCAAATTCATGCCTTCGGGGACAAAGCTGTCTGCCATTGCGCCGTTTCCTCCTTTTTAGGCCTCGCTGACCTGAACTTTGACGATCGCTTCCACACCCTGGAACAGCTTGACGGTTGCTTCATAGGTGCCGAAGGCTTTGATGTCGGACACGCTGATCTTGCGTTTGTCGACGGGAATGCTGTATTCTTTGCGAATCTTTTCCGCAATGTCCTTCGAAGTCACAGAGCCGAACATGTTCCCGCCTGCGCCGGCCTTTGCCGTAAAGCGCAGGACCTGTCCGGAGATCCGGTCGGCATTGTGCTGCGCCGCTGCCTTCTCGGTATCATACTTGAACTGTTTGCTGGCCGCGGCGTTCTTCGCTTCGGTCACGTTCTGGGCGTCCGCCGGCGCCGCCAGGTTTTTCGGCAGCAGGTAGTTGCGGGCGTAGCCGTCCGACGCGTTGACCAGATCGCCTTTTTTGCCAAGGCCTTTGACATCTGCTTTTAAAATGACTTTCATGGTAGTCCTCGTTTTCTGATCGGTTTATTCCATTTCCAGATAGGCATCGATCGCCGCCTTCAGCGCTTCGATGGTCTCCGGAACGTGTGTGTTTTCCAGCTGGGCCGCCGCCATCGTGAAATGGCCGCCTCCGCCGAGCTTTTCCATGATCCACTGGACATTCATATCGCCGAGGGACCGGCCGGAGACGGAGACGTATCCGTCTTCCTCAAACAGGACGTAGGACGACTTGACGCCCGCTACACTCAGCAGTTCGTCCGCCACCTGAGAGGCGATGATCCGCATGTTCGGCGAGAGCTCCGAGGCAACGGCGATGGCGCAGTTTTTATACTGCGTAGCCGTACTCAGGATCTTCGCCTTGGCCTTGTAGCTGTCGATGCTGTTCGCAAAGAGCTGTTTGACCGCGACGGTGTCGGCGCCCTCACCCTTCAGCCAGGCGGCCGCCTCGAAGGTCCGGACGCCCGTCCCGATGACAAAGTTGCGGGTGTCGAGCATGATGCCGGAGAGCAGCGCGTTGGCGCTGGCCGGATGGATGTTCGTCTGGACCGGGATGTACTGAAGCAGTTCGGTCACGAGTTCCGACGCGGAGGACGCGTTGGCCTCGATGTAAGCGAGGTCGTTCTCCTCGATAAGGTTTGTTGTCCGTCGGTGGTGGTCGATGATGGCCACGCTGTCGAACTTGTTCATGAGCTCCGGATAGTCGATGGAGCCCTGGCGGTGGGTATCGCAGACGACCAGCAGGCAGCGTTTGCCCCGCATGAGGGATTCCGCTCCTTTGTCGTTGACGAAAATATCGTTCCCCGTCTTGTCGACATAGTGCTCGATGAGCGCCGGCGCCAGACTCTTCTGGCGATTGACCAGCACGTAAGCCGGCCGGCCCACGACCCGCGCGAACTCGGTGACGCCGATGGCAGCGCCGACACAGTCGAGGTCCGAGAACCGGTGGCCCGTCGCAAAGACGATGTCCGCGCGGCGGATGAGTTCGGAAAGGTTCGCCGCCATGATGCGGGACTTGACACGGCTGGACGTCGTGGTCCGCCCGACGAGTCCGCCGAAGAATTCCAGGGTGCCGTCGGTAGAGACCGTAGCCTGGTCGCCGCCGCGGGACTGGGACATTTCCAGCGCCGCCATGGCATAGCTGTCGCTTTCCGGGAGCGAACGGCCGCGGCCGGCTCCGATGGACAGGGTCATTTCGACGAAGCTTTCGCCGAATTTATATTCGCGCACCTTCTTCAGGATGTCGAATTTCTTATCCATGATATCCTGCAGCCCGCGCTCTTCCATGATGACATAGTAGCGGTCGGAGCTCAGTTTTTTCATGATGCAGGGGTAACCCGACGCCCAGGTCTCGAAAATGGTTTCGAGGCCCGCGGAGATGGCTTCGCACTCACTGCTCTTATAGTGACGGAAGACATCTTCCTGGTTGTCGAGACGCATATAGAGGACACAGGGCTTGGAATTGCGGTACTCCCCCGCGTCCCGCTTCAGTTCCGTGTTATCCAGGAAGAAGAAGCAGGCCGATTCGGTCTTCTCGTCCAGTTCGGAAGCGTAGACCGTATACATGCGCCCTTCAAATTCGAGGTCCAGACCGTCCGACATCCTGCAGACGTCGAGATACGGCGTATCGCCGAGGAACTCGGAGATGCGTCCGGTCGTGATAAGGTTGTTCCCCATGACCGACACGCGGAACAGGTCGTTGTACCAGACGATGTTTCCGTTTCTGCCGATGACGGCGACCGGCATGGGATAGCCGTTCGCGCCGCCATGGGATTCAAAGTAGCTGTCCGCCGCTTTGATGACCGAGTCGTTGTAACGCTTGCGGGAATACCAGGTCAGCAGCCATGCCGCCAGAAGCAGCAGGACGACCGCCAGCTGGATGATAGCCCACAGCGAATTGTAGGTGTACAGCGCAACGGTGGACGCCGCGGCGGCCAGAAGGATCAGGCACGCCAAAACGCTCGAAACGATGTTCAAAGACTCATACCTCCATAATGATCGGAAGGATCATGGGACTGCGTTTGGTTTTGTCATAAACGACCCGGGAGACTTCGTCCCGGATGCGCTGCTTGATGGTAGACCAGTCGCGGATGTCGTTGTCGAGACAGTTCTCGATGGCCCACATGGCCACGTCTTCCGAGTCGGCGATGAGGTCTTCCGACTCCCGGACGTAGACGAAACCACGGGTCACGATGTCCGGACCGGACACGACTTCGCCGGTCGCGTGGTCCATGGCCACGACGACGGTGATGATACCGTCTTCCGCGAGACGCGTGCGGTCCCGCATGACGACGTTCCCGACGTCTCCGACGCCGATGCCGTCGACAAATACTCTGCCGGCGGGAACGGTCCCGGCGACCCGGATCCCGTCCTCGGACACCTCGACCGTGCGGCCGATGTCCGTAATGACGATATTCTCAGCGGGGATGCCCATCTTTTCGGCAAGTTCCTTATGTTTCTGCAGATGCTTCTGCTCACCGTGGACCGGAACAAAGTATTTCGGTTTGATGAGGCCGAGCATCATTTTGAGTTCTTCCTGATTCGCGTGGCCGGAGACATGGATCTCATACATGCGCTCGTAAACGACCTCCGCGCCGAGCTTCATAAGCTCGTCGACGACACGGCCGACCATTTTCTCATTGCCGGGGATGGCCGTGGCGGAAATGATGACGTAGTCGTTCGGCGTGACCCGCACCTTGCGGTGGTCGGAGAAAGCCATGCGGGACAGCGCCGACATCGGTTCGCCCTGGCTGCCGGTCGTAATAAGGACGAGCTGGTCGTCCGGGTACTGGCCGATCCGTTCGAGCGGAATGATGAGGCCGTCCGGCACTTCGAGATAACCGAGTTCCTGTCCGACCGCCATGACATGCTCCATGCTGCGGCCGGAGAGGGCGACTTTCCGCCCCGTGGCAGCCGCCTGGTTGACGATCTGCTGCACCCGGTGGATGTTCGACGCGAACGTCGCGACGATGATGCGGCGTTTGCCGGCCGCCTTGAACAGGCGGTCAAAGCTGTCCCCGACCGAGGACTCGCTGGCGGAATAACCGGGCTTGACGGAGTTCGTGGAGTCCGCCAGATAGCAGAGCACCCCTTCCTTCCCGAGTTCCGCGAACCGGGCAAGGTCGATCATGCGGCCGTCAATGGGCGTGGTATCGATCTTCAGGTCGCCGGAATGGATGACGGTGCCCGCCTCGGTTTTGAAGGCGAACGCCAAAGCGTCCGGGATGGAATGGTTGACGTGGATGGCTTCCACTTCGAATTTTCCGAAATGCAGCACATCGCCGGCTTCGATCTCATGAAGTTCCACGCTGCCGAGCAGACCGTGCTCTTCGAGTTTCCCCTTGATGAGGCCGATGGTCAGCGGCGTGCCGTAGACCGGTTTGTTCAGCACCTTCAGCAGGTACGCAAGGCCGCCGATATGGTCCTCGTGGCCGTGGGTAATGAGAATGCCTTTGACTTTGTCCGCATTGCGCACGACATAGGTGAAGTCCGGAATGACGATGTCTACGCCCAGCATCTCCGGTTCCGGAAACGCGAGGCCGACATCCATGATGAGCATATCGCCGTCATACTCGAACAATGTCATGTTCTTTCCGATCTCGTTCAGGCCGCCGAGGAAGGAGATCTTCATCGGGATCCTGAAGGTCGGCGCAGACTGTTTGTATTTCTTCTTAGAGGGCATAAATACTCCTTAAATAATATATATAAATTATAAAGATATAGCGAGAGATTATTGTATACGTAATTTGCTTCTGTGTCAAACTGTCTCAGGATAATTATACCCTGTTTTTTCTGTATCACAAGTGTTACAATACCAAAGAGAAAGGCGGTGTCTTATGGGCGATCTACCACGCGTGGAGCTGTTTACCGACGGAGCCTGTTCCGGCAACCCGGGACCCGGCGGTTACGGGACCATCCTCCGGTACGGAACAGTGGAAAAAGAGCTGTCCGGAGGTGAACCGGAGACCACAAACAACCGAATGGAGCTGACTGCGGTCATCGTGGGTCTGCAGGCCCTGAAAAAGCCCTGCCACGTGGTCATCTGGTCCGACTCCCAGTATTTTGTCAACGGCATCACCAAAGGCTGGGCCGAGTCCTGGAAAGCCAACGGATGGCGCAAAAAAGACAAAAAGCCGGCGCTCAACGCCGACCTCTGGGACACCCTGCTCCTCGAACTGGAGCGTCACGAATACGAGATCCACTGGGTCAAGGGCCACGCCGGCCACCCGGAGAACGAACGCTGCGACAAACTTGCCGTCGAAGCATATCAAAAGTATCTATAATTTTATACGCATTTTTTATGCGCAATACATTCGGATATCGAGAGGAAAAAACAGCTGTTCCGACTCTCCCCGGCCTAACCTTCCCCCTGAAGGGGGCCCCTCGCCCGAGCCGTCCCAGCTTTTTTTCCTCCAATATTTTACTGTCATGAAAAAAGACCTTCCCGAACGGGAAGGTCTTTTGTTTTTGGTTATCTTCTGCTCGGCAGGACGGCGAGGACGCGGTCGGCGATCTGACCGTGGCCGGTCAGGGTCGGATGGTTGTCCCCCAGGTACATCGGGGAGCTCGGGTCGTTCATGTGGGAACTGATGCCCCAGGCGTCCACATAGGTGTACCAGCCCTGACTCGCGTAGGGTGAGCCGGACTGCATGTAGTTGTTGAAGTTCTGATAGATCGGCGCGAACACGGTGTCGAGCGGGAATCCGACGCCGCCGGACGGAATGGTATCGTTTTCCGAGGCGTTGTAAAGGCCGATGACAACGACCGTGGCGTTCGGGTTCAGTTCATGGATGCGGGAAATGATGGCGTCAAAGTTCTCAGAGAACATACGGACGGAGGTGAGTTCCGCCTGTGCCAGCGCCACATAGAACTGCGCGTCAGTCATGAGAGTCTGCATGTTGAGCAGCGTGTTCTTCACATAGTTGAACGGGTCCAGGACCGCCGCGAGCTGCGAGCCGAGCACGCCCATATCGGCGGCAAGGGTCTCGAAGGTGATCATGAGCGGCTGGGTCGCGTCGTTCATGCCGATGTTCAGCGTGATGAGGTCCGAATTGCGGATATCGTCCTGATACGCGGCACGGAATTCGTTCAGTTTGGCATAGTCCATATGGCGCATGTCGCTGTTGGTGGACGGAAGCCGCAGCGGGCTCATGCCGTCGCCGTCATAGTCGTTGTACAGCAGCGCGCGCAGGTCCGTCGAACGGTAGCCGCTCTTGGCCAGCATATGGGTCTTGGCGCCGGTCGCCTTCGCGATGATGTCCGGATAGGTGTCCGGAACAAGCGCCCATTCGAGCTGGGTAAAGTCATGGACCATATTGTAGCCCGGGTGCGAATAACCCGCGGCAATACTGTCCCCGAGGACCGTATATTCTTTGTAATGTTTGCAATTGGTCCGGGTGGCTGCGAAAGATGACATACTGAGGACGGCGGTCAGCGTCAGGACCGCTACCAGAGCAGCCAGCAGCCGCTTCATGGTCTTCATCATAATTCCATTCTCCCCTTCATTGCTTGCGTGTTTAAATGTGTCTAATTTGTTAACTACACTATTGTACACGAAACTTTAGTCTTCGACAAGTCCCAGTTCATGATCGAGGACTTCCTTGACGTCTTCGGGGTCCAGACCGTGGACCATGCAGGCCTCGGCCAGAGATTCATAGAGCGCGGCACCGCAGGTGACACAGCTCATGCCGCAGTTCATGAGGATCTGAGCGGCATCCGGATATTTCTCGATGATGTCGATGATCAGCATATTCGGGTCCAGCGGACCGTCGGCGCTGACCGCCTTCTTGGCAAAGAAGAGCTCGACGTCTTCCGCGGCCGTCGCGTTGACGCGCAGGCCGAAGTTTTTCGCGAAGACATTGATAATGCCGTCCGTCATGTAAGACGGGAACGCCGGCACGACAACAAGATTCTTGACGCCGATGTAGATGAGCGTCAGGAGCGCCGTGACGGAGGGTTCATCGCCAAGGGCGACCACATGGGAGATCGGGACGCCGTTGATGTCGTACTTGTTGAGGTCCGCCTGCAGTTTCAGGGCAGTCATGCAGTAGGAATACACATCGGAGATCGCGCCGATGTCCATGGTGCGGGGCATGCCGCGCAGCGTGCCGAGATACTGGTCATTGAACCGGAATTTGGCGGGACCGGCGGTCAGCACGGCCGCGTTCTTCGGGAGTGCCGCGACCAGTTCGGCAAGGTAGGAACGTTCCGCTTCCGCGCCGTCCGTACCGATGATCGAGACGAAACGGGCGATGGAATTGTCTTCGATGGCATTGGTGATCATTTCGCTCATGGAATAGAGCTGCTCATGGCCGAAGCCGGTGACGAGCTCGCCGGGGCGCAGCTCTTCCGGAGCTTCACAGGTCTTTGCCTGGGCAATGACCGCGGAGAAGTCCGTGACGTTGTCGTCATCGGTCGTGAGATGCGGGATGCCCGCGTAACCCGACGTACCGACGGTATAGAGGCGGTCTTTGTAGGCTTCCTGCGGTTCCTGCAGAGCGCCTCCGGTCACAACGACGGGGCCGCGGAACGCGGTGAAGTCCGCTTCCTGGTTTGCCAGAGAACCGCCGTAGTTGCCGGCAAAATGATCAATGTTCATCAGCTGCGGATAGCAGTGGGCCGGCATGAGTTCGTCGTGGGTGTAGACGTCGACGCCGGTCCCCTTCGTCTGCTCGAGCAGACATTCGAGGGCTCGCATGTCCGTGCCGCACACGAGGATGCCGGGGTTCTTCCGGGTCCCCAGCTCGATATTGGTGATTTTCGGGGAACCGTAGCGCTCGATGCGGGCGTTGTCCAGAAGCCCCATGGAACGGTAACCGAAGCCGCCGACTTCCATGGAAAGGTTGAACAGGAGGCCTACGCTGAGCGTATATTTCAGGGTCCGCTGCAGAACACGCTGCAGGAACGGGTCGATGCCTTCATCTTCATAGCCGATCTGATAGGCGTCATAGGCGTAAGACGCGATGCCCTTCAGTCCGTCGAGGACCAGGCTGCGCAGCGCGGACGCATCCGCGTTCTCCGCTTCCTTCTCCTGGATCTCTGCCAGTTTTGCCTCATATTCTTCGGGACCGGCCGGAGCCCAGAGGGCATCGACGGGCAGCACGCGAGGCGCCGTCACGTCTTCCAGGAGCTGTGCTTTCAGCGCGAGGGTCTCCTCTGCCGCTTCCAGCAGCATGGCTTCGTCGGAGTTGACGCCGGCCATCGTCATGCGGAGGTTCCGGAGGATGATGAGGTCCGCAGCCTTCGGGACATCTTTCATTTCGACACGCAGTTCGGTCGTAACAGCGGCAAGACCTTTGGTCGCAAGGTCGAGCACACCGCGCAAAGTATTGACAGTCATAAGTATGGTTCCTCCGTTTATGCTTTCTTTTTGACCTTGACCTTGACGATTTTCTTCCCGGGAGAAGCGGAGCCGTCCTTCGGGGTCACATAATATTTTGGGTTGGGGTTGATGCCGCCGACATCGGGATAATCCGGTTCGTCGAAGCCTTCGATCGGAGTGCCGACCGGGTTTCCGGAAGACCAGTCTTCCGGCCGGATGATCGTGCCGTTGGGGTACACCACGACACCGGGGCCAAAGGAGCGGATATTGTCTTTCTGTCCGGATTTTTTAGTCAATCGAATCACACTCTCTACGGGCGGTCAGCCCGAACTTTAAAATATTATATAGCAAAAATAAATTGTATACAAGTTATTTTTTACGGCAATTGCCAGGCCGCAACATCTTTGACTTCCTCGTACATCGCGAGGTACGAACGGTAACGCGATTCCGCGATCTCCCCCGCCGCCACGGCAGCCGCCACGGCACAGCCCTTGTCATTGCGATGGGCACAGGAGGGGTGGAATTTGCAGGAAGCCACATAGGGGTCGAATTCGGGGAAATAGTCGGCCAGGTCTTCTTTCAGGATCTTCTCCCCCCGCTCAAAATCCAGCGAGGCGAAGCCGGGTGTGTCGACGACATAGCCGCCGCAGACCTTCAGCAGGGTGCACTCGCGTGTCGTATGTTTTCCGCGGCCGAGCTTCCGGGAGATCTCCGCCGTCGCCAGATCCAGCGACGGGTCCAGCGCGTTGAGCAGAGTCGATTTGCCGACTCCGGAATTGCCGGTGAACGCGCAGGTCTTCCCTTCGAGCAGTTTCTTCAGCTCGTCCGTCCCCTCGCCCGTCTTTCCGTTCGTCACGACGACCGGGAACGGCGTGCGGTCATAGATCGCCTTCAGGTCCGAGACATCTTTCAGGTCCGCCTTGTTCAGAACGATGGCCGGCTCGATATCCTGCCGCAGAGCGAGGACCGTCAGCCGGTCGATGACCAGCGGGTTCGGCCGGGGTTCCATACTGGCGACGACGATGATGATGCGGTCGATGTTCGCGACCGGCGGCCGGCGCAGTTCGTTGCGGCGCGGGAAGATCTCCTCGACGGAGTTGTCCGCCTCGCCTTCCTGGACCGTGATCCGCACATGGTCCCCGACCAGCGGTGTGATGCCCTCCTTGCGGAAGGCGCCTCTGGCCTTGCATTCGTAAATCCCATCGGCGGCCTCTACGTAATAGAAGCCGCCGATCCCTTTCACAATGGTTCCGGTGTATTCTTTCAATTCATTCACCACGGCAGCGGGAAGATCGTTCCCGATGAGCCTGTATTATAGGAGTAGGTGTGGACGCTCGTCAGCGGGACGGTGCTGCGGCTGAAGTTCGCCTTGGCATCGTAGACCTTGGTGTCACCGATGTAGATATCGATGGGAACGTCCGTCCCGGACCCGGTGATCTCCGTGGAATAGGAGCCGCCGTTCAGGAGCACATCCGCGCTCTTCTGCAGTTCATTGGCCACGTAGACGCGCAGCTCCGCGGTCTCACCGGTGTTCGGCAGCATGATGGTCACCCGGCCGGTCGTTTTGGCCGCCGTACCGGAGCTGACGGTCAGGTCGATCGCCGTGCCCTTTGTGGCTGAGGAGCCGCTGCGGACGCTCTGGGCGATGATGATACCCTTAGCCTCCTTGGAATCCTCCTCCGTCACGGAACCTACTTTGAGGCCCTGGCGGGTGAAGAACTGCTCCACGGAGGACTTGTCGGTGTAATAGTTCATGCCGACAACGTCGGGCACGGTGACTTTTTCGTTGCTCGTATCGGTGGCGACATAGAGCATGATGGGCGAAGAGGTGTCGGCTTCCGTCCCCTGTTCCGGATCGGAGCGCAGGACCGTGCCCGGAGTGGCGGTCGCGGAGAACTGTGTCTGCGCGTCCAGCTCCGTGAAGCCGGCTGTCTGTAACAGTTCCGTTGCCTCCACCAGCGTCTTGCCGTAGATCTCCGGGATCTCGGCCATCATACCTTTGGAGACGACTTCCAGTTTGACGGTGCCGCCCTTTTTGATCTTTGTGCCGGAGGCCGGATCCTGCTTGATGATCTCGCCCTCCTCCGCGGTCGTCGAAGAGACGAATGTGATGTCAAAGTCAAAGTCCTCATAGCGGTCATTGCCGTCGATCTCCTCGGCATAGTTCTTGCCGACGAAATTCGGGACGGTCAGTTCCGTGCCGCCGAGGACGTCCGTGAAGAGACGCAGGAAGACGAGCACCGCGATGATGGCGGCGATGAGCCCGATGCCGACGCCGATGCCGACGTTCCGCTTCGCGTTGCTGCGCTTTGCGGTGTGTTTCTCGGGCATGAGCGGGTTCTGGCCCGCCGAAACGGTCCCGGATCCGCCCACATTCGGGGCAGCTCCGTACGCGCCGGTCATGGCTTCGCGGCTGATGAACTTCGTGGGGTCTTTGTCCACGAAATAGGTGTAGTCGAATTTGATGGACGGGTTGCGTTTCAGCTCATCGAGGTCAAGCAGCATTTCCGCCGCGGACTGATAACGGTTCGCGATCCCCTTTTCCATGGCGTGGAGCGTGATCTGCTCGAGGCCGATCGGCAGCTCGGGGTTGATTTCCCGGGGCGGGGTGGCCTCGTTCTGCACCTGCATGAGCGCGACCGAGACGGCGCTGTCCGCTTCAAACGGAAGTTTTCCGGTGATCATCTCATACAGCACGACGCCGACGGTATAGATG
>R19__coassemble_11_pt1 | contig 131133 bp, 128 predicted proteins | sample R19__metabat2_low_PE_020 | metagenome-assembled genome bin R19 | reverse complement strand
ATCTTCGGCGACCACTCCGACGTCATGGCCTGCCGCCAGACCGGCTTTGCCATGCTGTGCTCCGACACGGTCCAGGAATGCATGGACCTCGGCGCTGTCGCTCACCTTTCCACCATCAAGGGTAAAATCCCCTTCATGCATTTCTTCGACGGTTTCCGGACCTCTCACGAGATCCAGAAGATCGAAGTCTGGGACAACGACATGCTGGCCGACATGGTCGACTGGGACGCCATTGCCGATTTCCGCCGCAAGGCGCTGAACCCGGAGCATCCCGACCAGAGAGGTTCCGCTCAGGCTCCGGAGATCTTCTTCCAGGCCCGTGAGGCATGCAACCCCGCTTACGACAACATTGTCGAAGTCACGGAAGAATACATGCAGCTGGTCAACGAAAAGATCGGCACGGACTATCACCTCTTCAACTACTACGGCGCGGAAGATGCCGAGTATGTCATCATCGCCATGGGTTCCGTCAACGGCACCATCCAGGAATCCGTTGATTACCTGAACGCTCACGGCGCCAAGGTCGGTATGGTCAAAGTCCATCTGTACCGTCCGTTCTCTCAGAAGTACCTCCTGAAGGCTCTTCCGAAGACCGTTAAAAAGATCTCCGTCCTCGACCGCACCAAGGAGCCCGGCTCCTACGGCGAGCCCCTTTACCTCGACGTCGTCGCTGCCCTTAAAGGCACTGAATTCGACAGCGTCCCGGTTTACGGCGGCCGCGACGGTCTCGGCGGAAAGGACACGACTCCGTCCCACATCATCCCGATCTTCGAGAACATGGAAGCAGCCGAGCCGAAAGAGCATTTCACGGTTGCCATCCACGACGATGTCACCAACCTGAGCCTTCCCTTTGCTCCCGTGCTTGACACCGTCCCGAAGGGAACTTATTCCTGTAAATTCTGGGGTCTCGGTTCCGACGGTACCGTTGGTGCCAACAAGAACTCCATCAAGATCATCGGTGACCACACCGACAAGAAGGTCCAGGCCTACTTCGCCTATGACTCGAAGAAGTCCGGCGGTATCACGGTCTCTCACCTTCGTTTCGGCGATCAGCCGATCAATTCCGCCTATCTCATCAACTCCGCGGACTTCGTCGCCTGCCACAATGAATCCTACATTGAGCGCTACGACATGGTCCAGGATCTGAAAGACGGCGGCACGTTCCTGCTCAACTGCCTCTGGAAGACGCAGGAAGAACTCGATGAGCATATTCCGGCGAAAGTCAAACAGTTCATCGCGAAACACAACATCCAGTTCTACACGATCGACGCTTCCTCCATCGCGCAGGAAGTCGGCCTTGGCAACCGCGTTTCCACCATCCTGCAGTCCGCGTTCTTCAACCTGACGCAGATCATCCCCGGTGACGAAGCGCTCCAGCTCATGAAAGACGCCGCCACCAAGTCCTTCTCCAGAAAGGGCGACGACATCGTCCGCATGAACCACGAAGCCATCGACAAGGGCTTCACCGCCATGACCAAGATCGACGTCCCGGCCTCCTGGGCGGACGCCACGGACGAGCCGAAGAAACCGCTCTTCGAAGTCAAGGATCCCGAGCTCAAGAAGTTCATGGACAACGTCCTTGTCCCGACAAACAACCAGCACGGCGACGACATTCCGGTCTCCGTTTTCTCCGACTATGTCGAAGGCAAACAGCCGCTCGGCTCCGCCGCTCTCGAGAAACGCGGCGTCGCCCTCTTCGTTCCGGAATGGCAGCCGGATAAATGTATCCAGTGTAACCAGTGCGCCTATGTCTGCCCGCACGCCGTCATCCGTCCGGTCGCTATGACCGAGGAAGAGGCCGAGAACGCTCCGGCATCTGCCAAGCTCGTCGACCTTCGCGGCATGCCCGGCTACAAGTTCGGCATCACCGTTTCCACCTATGACTGCACGGGCTGCGGTTCCTGCGTGAACATCTGCCCGGCCGGCGCGAAAGACCCGAGCCGCAAGGCCATCGTCATGAAACCGTTCGAAGGCCAGAAGACCGAGCACTTCGCGTTCGAATACGCCGTGAACCTTCCCGAGAAGGAAGAAGTCATCGAAAAATTCAAAGAGACCACCGTCAAAGGTTCTCAGTTCAAGAAACCGTACCTGGAGTTCTCCGGTGCCTGCGCCGGATGCGGCGAGACCCCCTATGCCCGCCTCATCACCCAGCTCTACGGTAACAAGATGTACATCGCCAACGCCACCGGCTGCTCCTCCATCTGGGGTAACTCCGCTCCCTCCACTCCGTACTGCAAAGACGCGGAAGGCAAGGGTCCGGCATGGTCGAACTCCCTGTTCGAAGACAACGCCGAATTCGGCTACGGCATGATGCTCGCCAACAAGCAGATCCGTGAGCGCCTGCTGACGGAAGTCGACCAGATCGCTGCGGTCGCGGCCGATGACGTCAAGGAAAAGGCCAAGGCCTGGATGGAGACCTTCAACTCCGCCACCGCCAACGCCGCTCCTGCTGCGGAACTCGCCGCCATTCTGTCCGGCGTCAAGCTCGACGATCCGGAAGCCCAGAAGGCAGTGGAAAGTGTCCTCGGTGACAAAGACTACCTCGCCAAGAAATCCCAGTGGATCTTCGGCGGCGACGGCTGGGCCTACGATATCGGTTTCGGCGGCCTCGACCACGTCATCGCCTCCCACGAAGACGTCAACATCATCGTCTTCGATACGGAAGTTTACTCCAACACCGGCGGACAGGCCTCCAAGTCCACCCGTACCGGTGCCATCGCGAAGTTCGCCGCTTCCGGTAAGACCGTGAAGAAAAAAGACCTTGCCGGTATCGCCATGAGCTATGGTTATGTTTACACCGCTCAGGTCGCCATGGGTGCGGACTACAACCAGACCCTGAAGGCCATCCATGAAGCGGAAAGCTATCCGGGCCCGTCCATCATCATCGCCTACGCTCCGTGTATCAACCACGGCATCAAGGGCGGTCTGACGCTGGCCATGACGGAAGAGAAGAAGGCTGTTACCTCCGGTTACTGGCACCTCTTCCGGTACAACCCGGCCCTCATCGCGGAAGGCAAGAACCCGTTCACCCTTGACAGTAAGGACCCGACCGAAGAGTACAAAGACTTCATCATGAACGAAGTCCGCTACTCCTCCCTCAAGCGTTCTTACCCCGAAAAGGCCGACGCTCTGTTCGACCAGGGCGCCCTCGAAGCGAAGGAACGTCTCGAGTACCTCAAACGTCTCGTCGCGCTCTACGCTCCGGCGGAATAAGGGTCTTGCGAAAAGATTTTCGCTGTATTAAAATTAAATCAAGAAGTGGCGCTGAGTCTTCACTCAGCGCCTTTTCTCTTCCCTTCAGTTGTATTTAATTTTATTACCATATAAGAAGGAGGAATCGTTGCTATGGCCAAATATGTAATGGCTTTGGATCAGGGTACCACCAGTTCCAGAGCAATCGTTTTTGACAAATATGGCAAGATCGTCACCAAATCCCAGAGAGAGTTTGAGCAAATCTATCCCCACGCGGGCTGGGTCGAGCACAGACCGGAAGATATCCTCATGACCGAGCTGCAGTGCGTTGCTACTATCCTCGGCGAAGGCGATATCGACCCGAAGGACATTGCCGCCATCGGCGTCACGAATCAGCGTGAGACCACCATTCTTTGGGACAAGACCACCGGCCGCCCCGTCTACAACGCCATCGTATGGCAGTGCCGCCGCACCGCGGAATATGCCGAGAAGCTGAAGGACGCGGGACATCTTGAAATGATCAAATCGAAGACCGGCCTTATTATCGACGCGTATTTCTCCGCCACGAAGATCCGCTGGATCCTCGACAACGTACCGGAAGCACAGGAACTTGCTGACGAAGGCAAACTCCTCTTCGGCACCATCGACACATGGCTCATCTGGAATCTGACCGGCGGCGCTTCCCATCCGGAATCGGCTGTCCATGTCACCGACTATTCCAACGCCACCCGCACCATGCTCTTCAACATCAACACTCTGTCCTGGGATGAAGAGCTCTGCGCGCTTATGGACATCCCCATGAGCATCCTGCCGAAAGTCGTTCCGTCCAGCCAGGTCTACGGCCTTGTGGCTCCCGGCATCGCCGGTCTTGAAGGCCTCGAGGGGACACCGGTCTCCGGCGCGATCGGCGACCAGCCTGCCGCTCTGTTCGGCCAGTGCGCGTTCCAGGACGGTATCGTCAAATCCACCTATGGTACCGGCTGCTTCCTGCTCATGAACACCGGCAACAAGAGAGTCGAATCCGAATCCAACCTCATCTCCGGTATTGCCTGGGCGCTGTCCGATGACAACATCACCTACTGCCTTGAAGGCTCCGCCTTCAACTGCGGCGCCACCATCCAGTGGCTGCGCGATGAGCTCCAGATGATCGACAAGGCTCCCCGCTGCGACGAACTCGCCGAGTCCGTTCCGGACGCAAACGGCATCTATCTGGTCCCGGCCTTCACCGGTCTTGGCGCACCTTACTGGGATATGTATGCCCGCGGCTGTATCGTCGGCCTGACCCGCGGTGTCAACCGCGCTCACTTCTGCCGTGCGGTCATTGAAGCGATCTGCTATCAGTGCGCGGACCTCGTCAATGCCATGAGAAAAGACTCCGGCATGACCATCAAGTCCATCCGTGTCGACGGCGGCGCTTCGGTCTCCGATATCATGATGCAGATCCAGTCTGACGTTCTGGACTGTGAAGTCAATCGCCCGAAGATCGTCGAGACGACTGCCCAGGGCGCTGCTTACTGCGCAGGCCTTGCGGTCGGTTTCTGGAAAGACCTCGATGAGATCGCCGAGAACCGCGAAGTCTCCAAGATCTATTATCCTGAAATGGACGAAGCTACCCGTAACGAACTTTACGGCGGCTGGAAGAAAGCGGTCACCCGCGCCATGGACTGGATCGAGCACTAAGTTTCATACGCCTGACTGCCCCGCAAAAAGCGGGGCAGTTTTCTTTTCGGACATTTTTGCTGTGTTTGGATAATATTGCCAATCAAATCTGACTTATTGCCGAGAAATATGTTTACAGTTAACAGAAGGATTGCTATAATGTAACACGTTATACATATTTAAATCGGAGGAAATACTATGAACTCTGAACGTTATGCCCGGCAAAACATGCTTTCCGACTTCAGCGAAGGCGGTCAGCAGAAACTCGAGGAAGCCAGCGTGCTCATCATCGGTGCCACCTCCATCGGCAGCACCCTTATGTACAATCTGGCCTCCGCGGGGATCGGCACCATCGGCATCGCCGATCATAATATTGTCGGCGCAGCCAATCTGAACGCTCCCATCCACTTTGAGGAGGATCTTGGCACGCTGAAAGTCATTTCCGCTGCGCGGAAGCTGAAGGCCTACAACAGCCTCATCAATGTCATCCCGCATGCCACGGCCATCCACAAAGACAACGCCTATGAGATCATCAGTCAGTATGACATCGTTGTTCTCGCCATGAACAATCCGCAGACCCATATGCTCGTCAATGAGGCCTGCGTCGAACTCGGCAAGCCTTTTGTCGCAGGAAAGACCAACGGGTTTATCGGAACCAGCTGTTTCATCCTGCCGCACGAGACCCCCTGCCTTGCCTGCTTCTATGGCGAGGAGATTCCGCCGGAAGACAACTACGGCAGCGTCAGCGGCGTTTCTTCCACCATTGCAGCTCTCATGTCCACTGCGATCATCCAGTATCTGCTGGATGTCCCGGTCGCCATGCAGGGCAAGCTGTTCATTTACAACTGCCAGGACGCCAGCATCGAAAAGGTCGACATGACCCATCGCCATGACTGTCCTGTCTGCGGCTCGAAATCGGAATTCGACGATGACCTGGACGGGTTTGACGACGACTTCGACGAGGAGGACGAATAAATGAAAGCGTACGAAACGTTTGAACGTTATGACGGTAAGGTTCGCGAATGCTGCAACTACGCGGTCCGTTCTTCCAAGAGTTTTATTGAAAACGGTGAGCCGAATAAACGCCAGCCCGGCGGCAAAGGCGAGGTCATGCTGCGCGAACAGCTGAAAACCGACCTGACCAACTTCTGTGATGAAGTCGAGGAAGTCAGCTTCTACGCCAAGCAGAAAGCCTATATCACCTCGAACCTGCTCACCTTCATCTTCATGGTTGCCACAGCGGTACTGGCCATTCTGGGCATCCTTATCAACAAATATTTTATTCTTGGCGCTCTGATCACTTCGCTTCTGACGCTTCTTGCCGTATTCGGTCTTTTTGGCGGCACGTCCAAGAGCGTGGAAGATTTCAACATCTTCGCCCGCCGCAAAGCACTCGAGACACCGGCTGCCCGCATCATTTTTGAAGCGAACCTCGACGCTCCGTTCAAGCGGAACATTTCCCGCGGCACGGCCGCCCTTCTGAAGTTCTTTGCCATCCTCGGCTCTGCCCTGTATGTCGCCTGGTGTGTGGTCATGTGTCTCGTCGACTACGGCACGCTGAACTTCAACGGGCAGGAGTACCTTCAGTATATTGCCTACGGCCTTCCGATTTTCGTGATTTTCCCGCTCATCCTTTCCCGGACCGTTTCCATCGGCTCCTCGTTCCCCGGCGTTGCCGACAACCTGCTCGGCGCCTATGCCGCCTGCGGAGCCATGCGTTACCTGTCCGAACAGGACCTGCGCCTGAACACCACGGAAGTCTGTGTGCTCCTGACTTCTTCCAAAGAAGCGAAGCATGCCGGCGCCAAAGCTTTTGTCAAAGACTTCCAGGATGACCTGAACGCCGTGGACACGACCGTCCTCTGCTTCGACTCCATTTATGATCCGGACTCCCTGAACGTGGTCACCAAAGGCCGCAAGGCCGCGAACCTGATGCAGGAAGCCGAGACCAACGCGAACGTTCTGGTCACCGATCATAATCCGAAGTACCATAAGGGAAGCCTTAAGGTTTACGACAAAGCAGGCCTTTCCGCCGCGCAGATCTCCTCTCTGCCGGATGAAGCTCCTTCCTTCTATCGTTCGGAAGACGATGATGAACAGCTTCTGAACCCCAATGCCGTCCACGCGGTCGAAGGCGCGATCAAGATTGCTCTCGAAGCCGCCTACGCAAAGGACAGCGCAGAATAAGAATCCCAAATAAAAAGCTCACACCGTTTGGTGTGAGCTTTTTTAATCTTTTGATTGGATCACCAGAAGCTGTCCGGCCCGGTGCGTGACTTCTGCAAAGGACGCGCCTTCCGCGATCTCATTCGAGACACCGAGTGTTGTGTCCGGAGTCAGCGTGTGGTCGGACAGGGGGTATTTGGCACCGGTGATCGTCAGACCCTCCACGGGGCCGCCCCAGGCGATGAGTCCAAAGTAGCCGAACCGGTCCGGGAAGATACGGAACGTGCCGGGCGTCTTCAGGAAGACTTTGTTCTGTCCGTCTTCGAAGCACAGGACGTCAATCCGCGGATCGCCCGCATATTTTGCGAGCATGCCGAGGTTGCCGAGCGTGTGGTCCAGGCGACCGCCGAGGCCGCCGAGAACATGGATGGTGTCGAAGCCTTCGGAAACCGCGAGGTCGATCGCCGCCTCCGAATCCGTCATGTCCTTGACCGAAGGCAGGAGGATCAGGTCTTTCGCGGTGTCCTGTTCCTCCGGAGTCGGAGCGTTTCCGGAGTCATAATCGCCGAGAAAATAGGTCGGCAGTTTTCCGAGGAATCCCAGTTCTTCCGCACGCTGCAGACCCGCGTCTGCACAGATGAGGGCATCATATCCGGAAAGTTCGAGTGTTTTGAAAAAATCTGACCTCTCGATGAGAGAGGTCAGAATCAGACAGGATTTCATGTAAAACCTTTATTCCTTCGTTTCTTTACCGGCCGACTTCTTCAGGAGGATCGGCATGGCGATGGCCTTAGCAGAGGCCGGAAGACCGAGCGCGAAGAGTTTGACCGTATCCATGACACTGCCGCCGTTGAGGAAGTTGACGATACCGTCGCCCATAGTGTCGGACAGGATGCCGTGGGAGCTGCTGATTATACGGTTGATCGGAATGGTCTTGACCGATTCGGTGACCAGTTTGGTGTAGTTCTCCGGGAACGGGGACAGGTGTTCGATATCCTCGATGATGTTGTTGATGAACTTGCCTTTGCGGCTGGCGGTAGCATCCGCGATGGCGTCATCTCTGGTCAGTCGAAGATCGGATTTGTCCGGAAGGTACTGATCCAGATCGTAGCCGAGGACATTGTAGAATTCCACATCGGAAACGGCGTCAATGTTCGCGTTGAAGTAATGCGGCGCGAAATCGGTATAGTCGGCTTCCGCGGAAAGGTCGTCGCCGGCAATGTCGACGTCGGCGGTCAGGCGGATGTCTCTGGAGGACGCGCCGACCATGATGCTGTACGTGCCGGTTTCAACGGCCCAGCTTTCCAGATCCGTGCTGAAGTATTCGAACGCGCATTTGTTGAGTTTCAGCTCCACAGTCTTGGTCTCGCCGGGTTCCAGAGAGACGCGGGCAAACTCTTTGAGTTCCTTGCGGGCGCGATAGACCTTCGACGGGAAGGTGGCGCCGACATAGACCTGCGCGATCTCATCGGCTTTCATATCGCCGACGTTCTTGATGTTGAACTTCACGACGACGGCACCGTCCTCCGTGCGGTCGAGGGAAAGATCGCTGTATTCGAACTTGGAGTAGGACAGGCCATAGCCGAACGGATAAGCGACGTCTTTCTCAGCAGTGTCGTAGTAGCGGTAACCAACGAAAATGGACTCGCGGTATTTGAGGTTGCAGTTTTCGTCGACCTTGAGGTCTTTGACGCTCGGGACATCCTCAAGCGCCTTCGGATAGGTTTCTGCCAGCTTGCCGCTCGGGGATACATCGCCGAAGACGAGGGCCGGGAGAGCTTTACCGAAACCTTCGCCCAGCAGGTAGGTCTGCAGGATGGCACCGACTTTGTCGGCCCACGGAAGCAGGACAGAGCTGCCGGTGGAAAGGATGACCGCGACGTTGCTGTTGACTGCGGCGACCGCGTCGACCAGGTCGTTCATGGCCTTCGGGAGGTCCATGTTCTCATGGTCGAAGCCTTCCTGGACATCCATGTCGGAGCAGGAGACGAAGAGCAGGACCTTGTCCGCGTTCTTCGCGACAGCGACTGCCTCGTTGACGAGGGCGTCGTCCGTTGTGTCGAGGTTCTTCAGATCATAACCATCGGCATAGCTGAGGTTGCAGCCGAGGTTCTCAAACGCCGTATACGGCGCGTCGATCATGTATGCGTTGATGTGCGCGCTGCCGCCGCCCTGAACGAGCGGGTTCTTGGCACGGGCACCGATGATGGCGATATTGTCTTTCTTGCCGAAGGGAAGCAGACCGTTCTCGTTCTTCAGGAGAACCGGGCACTTCTTCGCAAGTTCGACCGCGTAGTTGTGGTCCGCTTTTTTGTCCCAGACAGGAGCCGGGTTCTTGAGCGCGTCAGACGCTTTGTCCACCAGATGAAGGACGCGGCGGGCGCTGGTTTCGATTTCTTCCGCGGTCACTTCGCCCTTGCGATAGGCTTTGGCGACCTTGTCGATGGTGTAGTAACCGGCACTCGGCATTTCGAGGTCCAGGCCGGCCTTAAGGCAGCGGACACGGTCGGACGTGGCCGTCCAGTCACTGACGGTCAGGCCTTCGAAGCCCCATTCGTTGCGGAGAACGTTGGACATGAGCCAGGCATTTTCCGTGCAGTACTTGCCGTTGATTTTATTGTAGGCCATCATGATGGTCCAGGGCTGCGCGTGACGGACAGCGATCTCAAAGCCGCGGAGATAGATTTCCCGGAGTGCTCTCTCGTCGACAATGGAGTCCGCTTTGAAACGGAAGTCTTCCGTGCTGTTGGCGGCAAAATGCTTCAGCGATGTGCCGACGCCTTTGGACTGGACACCGTTGATGTAGTTCGCAGCCAGCGTGCCGGCCAGGAACGGGTCTTCGGAATAATATTCAAAGTTTCTGCCGCAGAGCGGAGAACGCTTGATGCAGATGCCGGGGCCGAGAAGGACCGAAACGCGTTCGGACAGGCATTCGTCACCCAGTTTTTCACCAAATTCTTTTGCGGCGTCTTTGTCCCAGGAACTGGCCACGGCGGCAGCGCAGGGATAGCAGATCGCCTGTACGGTCTTGATACCCTTGGATTTCCGCAGGCCGGTGGGGCCGTCCGAAACCATGACGGACGGGATGGCAAACCGGTCGACCGAGGCCGTGTGCCAGAAGTCTTTACCGGTCAAAAAGCTGATCTGCTCGCGCAGGGTCATCTTTTTTACGCTCAGTTCATATTCCATTTCGATTCCTCCTATTTCTTCTCCGGGGAATTATACATATACACGTTAATTATACACATCTATAATAGGGTTTTCAACAATTCGCTTTGCCTTTTCTTTGCCTGTTTCGTGTGATAAAATGGTACTAACTTTCTGGGAGGAGCCGGTCACCATATGTGGAAACGAGTCTTATCTGTCATTCTGTGCGCAGCCCTCTGCGCCTGTCTTTTTGCGTCCTGCTCGGACAAAGAGACGTCCATCGCACTGCCGGCCGACTCCATCCCTTCCAGTGCCGACCCGGTCATTTCCGACAGCAATGCCGCGAACACCATTGCGGCCAACTGTTATGAGGGCCTTGTACGGGTCGATGAGAACGGCAACATCCAGGCCGGCTGTGCCGACCACTGGAATATTTCCGATGACGGCCTGACCTACACCTTTATTCTCCGCTCCGGACTGCAGTGGCACGTCCCGGACGCGGAAAGTACAGAAGCCGCCGCGTCCAATCCGCTGGGCGCCGACTTCATTCAGGGATTTTCCAAAGCCATGAAAGCCGATGACTTTGTCTTCGGCCTGCAGCGCGCCGTCACAAAGAGCACTCAGGCACCCGGCGCTTCCCGTCTGTTCGGCATCGTAAACGCGGGTGCTATCTACAACGGTTCGCTAAAACCGTCCGAGCTCGGTGTCTCCGCACCGGATGACCTGACCGTTCGGATCCGTCTTTCCGCCCCGGACAGCAATTTCCTTTACGCGCTGGCCTCCCCCTGCGCCATGCCCTGCAGCCGTTCGTTCTTTAAAGAGACCGCCGGCCGCTACGGACTGACACAGCATCTTCTGCTCTGCAACGGACCATATTATCTTTCCGACATGAGCAGCGACGGCACTTCCGTCACCATGACGAAAAACCCGGACTACACCGGCGCCTTTGCCGGCACCGTCGATCACTGCTCCCTTATTTATGGCTCGGAAAACGCTTCAGCTGACTCCACCGCCATCGATATCCTGTCCGACCTTTCGTCGGACGAGGGCCGTCTCGACGGCGCCATTCTGTCGACGGAAGGAGCAGCTTCTCTTCCGAAAGCTTACGAAGTCACGGAATATGCCAATACCGTCAATGCTCTGGTCTTCAACATGGGGAGCGATTTCTCCGGCAACGAGGACCTTCGGCAGGCTTTGACAACGGCAACCGACATTTCCGCGCTGGTCCCGGAAGGCGCAAAATCGGCGGAAGGACTTATCCCGGACTGCTGCAGTTCCGTCAGCGGCACCATGTACCGCCTCGCGGCCGGGAAAGCCGGCGGCCACACTTTTGATTTAAAAACCGCGAAGCAGTTCTACGCCACCGCGCAGGAAAAGTTTGAAGCGGCGGCCACCAAAGACGACCCGGCTCCCACTTCCTTTGCCATCACGTTCCTGTGCCTCGACACCGACAAGACACTGGCACAGTCTCTGGTCCAGAACTGGCAGAAAGTCTTCGGCACGAACCTCTCTATCACCGTGGAAACACGTGAGACCGAAGCGGACCTGCAGCGTTCGCTCGTCGCGGGCAGTTACGACGTCGCTTATGTCCCTCTCCACTGTTCCGAGCTCACCGCCACCGGATTCCTGCGGCAGTTCTCCGGAGAAACGGACGCGAACATCGTCCACCTCGCTTCTGACGAATACGACACCCTCTTGACCGGCGCCGCCTCGTCGACCGACGCAGGCGATGTCACCCGTTATTGTCTTTCTGCGGAACGTTATCTCGTTGAAAACGGCATCCTGCTCCCGGTAACGCAGCAGAGCACGGCACTTGCCGTCAGAAAAAAGACCGCAAGCAGTTTGACCGTCCTGCCGACCGGCAGCACATATCTCGTATACCCGGCAAACACCTGATGACAAGGAGCTGATTGTTTGGCACATCCACCCGCCGGCGGCCCTTACCGCGGCATGTCTGCAGAAGAGAAGGCCGCGGCGCCCAAGCTGACGAAAGAGCTGGCTGCCCGTATCTTCTCTTACCTGGGCCCGTATAAATTCAAATTCACGGTCGTCGTCCTCGTTGTCCTGCTTTCCGCAGCCCTCGGGGTCGTCCCCTCCCTTTTGACCGGGCGCATGGTCGACGATGGTCTCATCGCCGGCAACTTCACCGTGCTCGTTCAGTTGATCATCGCGTCCTTCTTAGTCACGGTCGTTTCCAATGCCCTCGGTCTTTTTGAGACATGGCTCAACACCTCCATCGCGCAGGGCATCATTTACGACCTGAAGGCGCAAATGTACACACACCTGCAGAAGCAGCCGTACCAGTTTTTCGTCGAGAGCAAACAGGGTGAGATCATTACCCGTATGACCGGCGACATCAACGGCGTGCAAAGCGTTGTCTCTTCTACACTGACCAATTCCATCAAGAATATCGGTACCGTCATCGTCTCGGCCGTCGCGCTCTTCCAGTGCAACTGGGTCCTCGCGCTGACCGGGATCGTCATGGTGCCGTTCTTTATTCTCCCGACCCGCATGACCGGCAAACGCCGCTGGCAGATCGCCCGTGACATCCAGGCAAAGCAGGACGATTCCAACCAGATTCTCGGAGAGACACTCTCCGAAAGCGGCATCCTGCTCGTCTGGCTGTTCGGCAAACAGAAACGGGAAGCCGAGAAGTTTAAAGGCGTCAGTTCCGACATGTACTCTCTGTCGATCAAAGAGATGCTGGCCGGCCGTCTGTTTTTCATGATGATGAACATCTTCACGAACTTCGGTCCCCTGCTCCTTTACCTCGTCGGCGGCATCCTCATGCTGCGCATGGAAGGCGGCCCGCAGGTCACGGTCGGTGAGATCACTGCCGCCATTGCCATCCTCGGACGGCTTTACCGGCCGATCAACGACCTCATGAACGTGTCGGTCGACCTGACCCGTTCCCTTGCCCTGTTTGAACGTATTTTCCAGACGCTCGACATGGTCCCGACCATTGTCGACAAGGAAGGGGCCGAAGCGCCGGAAGTCATCCGCGGCGAGATCGAATTTGAAAACGTCCGTTTCGGGTACAAGCCCGAAGGTCCGGAGATCCTCAAAGGCATCTCCTTCCACGTCCGCCCCGGCGAGACCTATGCTCTGGTCGGCAGTTCCGGTGCCGGAAAATCCACGCTCATTTCTCTGGTCCCGCGCCTGTATGACGTCGGCGCCGGCTCCATTCGCATGGATGGCAGGGACCTGCGCGACTGGCCCCTGCAGGAACTCCGGTCCCACATCGGTTTTGTCACCCAGGAGACCTTCCTCTTCAACGACACCATCCGCGCCAATCTGCTGTATGCCAAGCCGGAAGCCACGGAAGAAGAACTCATGGACGCCTGTGCGCGCGCCGGCATTTCGGACTTTATCAACGGTCTGGACGAAGGACTCGACACGTTTGTCGGCAACCGCGGCGTACGTCTGTCCGGCGGTGAAAAACAGCGCCTGTCTCTGGCCCGTGTCATCCTGAAAGACCCGGAAGTCATCCTGCTGGATGAAGCAACTGCCTCTCTCGACTCCGTCTCGGAAAGCCACATCCAGGAAGCGCTGGCTCCGCTGCTGAAAGAGAAAACATCCCTTGTTGTGGCCCATCGCCTCTCCACCATTCTCGATTCCGACAAGATCCTTGTCCTGAAAGACGGCGTCATCTGCGCCGCCGGCAAACATCCGGTGCTTCTGGAGGAGAGCGAAGACTACCGGACGTTCTACAATACCCAGTTCGAAAGCGCGCAGAACAGCGCGCCGAAAGGACCCGAAGGCCCCCGTGCCCTCCAGGGCGAAAGCCCCTGGGGTGTGGACGACATCGATGTCGCGGCCCGCTCCTGGTTCCACTCGGTCGGACACTGGCAGGAGGAAATCGATACAGAATCGTATTATTGATGCTTGCCTTCCGCGAAAAGGCGGGGTACACTGGATACACAAGGCATATTATGAAAATTAAATACAGGTATCTCAATGGACAACAAATTGTTTTCAATCATTGATACGCTGAGCGCCAACCATTCGCTGACCTTCGGGCAGTTCGAATATCTGGTGACTCACCGGTCTGATGAGGGTGCAATGCTGCTGCGAAACAGAGCGGCGGCGGTCCGGGACGACATTTACGGGAAGGACGTATTTATCCGGGGGCTCATCGAGTTCACGAATATCTGCCGAAATGACTGCTATTACTGCGGCATCCGTAAAAGCAACCAAAACCTTCAACGATACAGACTGAGTGAGACCCAGATCATGCACTGCGTTCGCAGCGGCTATGACCTGGGTTTTCGTACGTTCGTTTTGCAGGGCGGCGAAGACCCGGCTGCGACCGATGAAGCGATGTGCGCGCTCGTGCGTCAAATCAAAACCGAATATCCGGACTGTGCGGTAACACTTTCCCTTGGGGAGCGGAGCCGCGACAGCTATGCCGCTCTGAAGGAAGCAGGAGCGGACCGTTATCTGCTGCGCCATGAGACGGCGACCAGAGAGCACTATGAGAAACTCCACCCATCTTCTATGCGTCTGGAGCACCGGATGCAGTGTCTCTCCGATCTGCGGGACCTCGGCTATGCTGTTGGCGCGGGCTTTATGGTCGGCGCGCCGTACCAGACGCCGGCAGACCTGGCCCGGGACTTTGTCTTCCTGCAGGAATTCCAGCCGGACATGGTCGGCATTGGCCCTTTCATTCCGCACAAAGACACTCCGTTCAAGGATTTCCCGGCGGGCACGCTGGAAGACACCCTTTATTATTTGAGCATCCTGCGGCTGCTCCTGCCCCACGTGCTGCTTCCCGCCACGACCGCTCTGGGGACCATCCACCCGCTGGGGCGCGAAATGGGACTGCAGCACGGAGCGAACGTTATCATGCCGAACCTTTCCCCGGCAGACGTTCGAAAAATGTACATGCTCTACGATGGCAAGATCTGTGTCGATGATGACGCGACCCACTGTAATGCCTGTCTGGACCTCCGTCTGGAGAAATTCGGATACCGTGTGGTGATCGATCGAGGTGACAAACGATGAGAAATACAAACACACTCAATGACGTCCCTTCCGGGGAACGCGTCCACATCGGCTTCTTCGGCATCCGAAACGCCGGGAAGTCCAGTGTGGTCAATGCCGTCACGAATCAGGAACTGGCGCTGGTCTCCGACGTGCGGGGCACAACGACCGACCCCGTTTTAAAGGCGATGGAACTTCTTCCCATCGGGCCGGTCGTCATCATCGATACCCCCGGCATCGACGATGAAGGCGCCCTTGGAGAAATGCGCGTCCAAAGGACCCGCCAGGCACTTCGCCAGACAGACGTTGCCGTTCTGGTCGCCGACTCCACGGTCGGTCTGCAGGACGCAGACCGGGACCTTCTCAAACTTTTTGAAGAGCGGAAGATCCCATACGTTGTCGCCTTCAACAAAGCGGACCTCCAGCCGGAACACCCCTCTGTTCCCGGCGCAGAGACCATTTCGGTTTCCGCGAAAACCGGAGAGAACATCATCGAACTGAAAAACCTCATCGGGAAACTGGCCGGCGATCAAAAGGAAAAGTTCATCCTGAAAGATCTGGTCGACCCCGGCGACTTTGTCGTTCTGGTCATCCCCATCGACGCCTCTGCGCCGAAAGGGCGTATCATCCTGCCGCAGCAGCAGGTGCTCCGGGAGCTTTTGGACCTGAACTGTACCGCCATTTCCGTACAGGCGACCGAGTTGAAAGATACCCTGAACCGCCTCTGTCAAACAAAGGAGACGACGCCGACTCTGGTCATCACGGACTCCCAGGCATTCCGCAGCGTCATGCGCGATACACCGGAAAGCATCCCCGTGACGTCATTCTCCATCCTGTTTGCCCGTTACAAGGGAAACCTTGCGCAGCAGATACAAGGCGTTTCCGCCATGAAGCATCTGCAACCGGGACAGAAGGTCCTCATTTCCGAGGGCTGTACCCATCACCGGCAATGTCAGGACATCGGGACCGTCAAGATCCCGGGCTGGATCGAAAACCTCGTCGACTTCCCGCCGGAGGTCGCATTCACGCAGGGCGGGACCTTCCCGGAAGACCTGTCCCCCTACTCTCTCATCGTCCACTGCGGCGGCTGCATGCTGAATGAAGCCGCCATGCAATCCCGGCTGAAACTCGCGGCGGACGCCGGTGTTCCGATCACGAACTACGGTGTAGCCATCGCCGAATTCAACGGCAGCCTGGAACGGGCCCTGCAGCCCTTTGAAGAAAGGAAGTACTATGATGTGTGACCAGAGCAAACGTTTAGGATTCATCGGCATCCTGGTCGAAGACCTGTCTTCGGCCGAAGCCGTCAATGAGACCCTTTCCAAATACAACACGCTCATCGTCGGGCGCATGGGCATCCCCTACCGGGACCGCGGCGTCTCCGTCATCTCGCTCGTCGTCGACGGCACGAACGATGAAGTCTCCGCCCTGACCGGCTCCCTCGGACGGATTGCCGGCGTCGAAGTCAAATCGATGCTGGAGAAAGCGAAAAAAGCATGATCAAGATCGCAGTTTACGGCAAGGGCGGCATCGGGAAGTCCACCATGACCTCCAACCTGTCCGCGGCCTTTGCCCACCTCGGAAAAAAAGTCATCCAGATCGGCTGCGACCCGAAAGCCGACTCCACCTTCAATCTGCTGGGCGGCGATGTGCCCGTCCCGGCCCTCAACTACATGCGCGAACACGACGAGGCCCCCGGCTACGACGAGCTCGTCCGGAAAGGCTTCGGCGGCGTCCTCTGCATCGAGACCGGCGGACCGACCCCCGGACTCGGCTGTGCCGGCCGCGGCATCATCACCACCTTCAACCTCATCAATGACATGGAGCTCTTCGAAAAGGAAGCCCCGGACGTCGTTCTGTTCGACGTCCTCGGCGACGTCGTCTGCGGCGGCTTTGCCGTCCCCATTCGCGAAGGATATGCCGACGAAGTACTCATCGTCACCTCCGGCGAGAAGATGGCGCTCTATGCCGCCAACAACATCACGACCGCCGTCAAGAACTTCGAGGACCGCAGTTACGCCAGCGTCCGGGGCATTATCCTGAACCGGCGCAACGTACCGGATGAGGAAGCCAAAGTGCAGGCGTTCGCCGACGAGCACGGGCTGCCCATCGTGGCGGACATTCCCCGGTCCGATGACATCAACTTCTACGAGGACCGCGGCATGACCGTCATCGAAGGCGATCCGACCCTGGAAATCTCTCAGAAGTTTATTGAACTGGCAAAATCTTTGTTGAAAGAATAAAGCGCTTCGTTTCTTTCTTCTTCCGCTGAAGCCCCGAAGCCCACAGCCCTTTGGCTCGCGCACTCGGACACAGCGCGCTCACTTGGAAACGCCGGATTCAGCGTCCGAAGAAAAAACGAAGCACCTCTTTAAGATAACTATGATCCCTTATTCCATCACCGCAAAAGAACTGGTCGAGCGGGGACCGGAGAACATCCCGGAAGAATTCATTCCGGCCTGTCACCTGATTTATTCCTCTCCGGCCACTCTGTTCTATAACTCCCCCGGCGCCGTCGGGTTCGGGGTCAAGCGCGCCGCGCTCGTTTTGCCCGAGTCCGCCATGCTGCTCGTCGCGCCGAACGCCTGCGGACGGAATTCGACCATCATGAGTACGGAAGAAGGTTACGCCGACCGCATGTTCTACCTGCCGATGACCGAGACCGATCTCGTCACCGGCCGGCACCTGTCCCGCATCCCGCAGGCCATTTCTGAAATCATGGAAGTGGCGCAGCCGCGGCCGAAAGTCATCGTCATCTGCATCACCTGTGTGGACGCCCTGCTCGGCACGGACCTTGTCCGCATCTGCAAAAAAGCGGAAGAGGAGAACGACGTCCTCGTCCTCCCCTCTTACATGTATGCCATTGAGCGCGAAGGCAAGAAGCCCCCTATGGTCGCCATCCGGGAAACCCTGTATTCCCTGCTGGAGCGGCCGTCCGTCGATCCGCGCGCCGTGAATCTGCTCGGCTTCTTCTCGGCACTGGACCCGGACTCGGACCTCATCACGCTCATGAAGGGCGCCGGCATCCGTACCGTCAACCAGATCTCTGCGATGGAGACACTCGAGGAATACTACAAAATGGGGCAGGCGAATTTCAACATTGTCCTCCACCCGGAGGCCGTTCATGCCGCTGCCACGCTGCAGAAACGGCTGAATATGCCGTTCCTCGAACTGCACCGGCTCTACGACCCGGAACGCATCCACAACCAGTACCGGCTCTTTGCCTCTGCCATCGGTGTCACCTTTGACGACGAGGCAATGTACCGGGAGTGCATCGCCGAACGGGACGCGTTCGCGGAAAAATACAAAGGCACGACCTTTGCCATCGGCGAAATGTGCAACGCCAATGCCTATGAACTGGCCGCCACGCTGTGCGGCATGGGCATGCAGGTGAAGTCCGTTTTCTCGAACCTCACAGCCTACGACTTCCCGTTCCTGCGGCAGCTGGCCGCCCTGAGCCCGGGGACCCGTATCTATACCGGCATTTCTCCGTCCATGGTCCACTATGAGGAAGAGGACGGCATCGACATCACCATTGGAAAAGACGCCGCCGTCTACTGCCCGAACGCGAAAAACGTCCTTTGGAATTCAGAGAAACAGCCCTTTGGTTACACCGCGGTCCGCGGTCTGTTGAATCAGCTGGAGGAGGTGCTCGGATGAAAGGCTTATACCGTTACCTCTCCCCGTTTTCTCCGGACCAGTCCGGCGCCGTTGCCGAGCTATTCGAGTTCGGCGGCATCATCGTCATTCTGGACGCCGGCGGCTGTGCCGGTAACATTTGCGGCTTCGATGAGCCTCGCTGGGGCACGATGCCCTCAGCGGTTTATTCGGCCGGCATCCGCGACCTTGACGCCATTCTCGGACGCGATGAACGGACCGTCGGCAAGATCGGTTCCGCGGCAGAGGCCGTGCCGAATGCGAATTTCATCGCCCTCATCGGCACCCCGGTCCCCGCGGTCGTCGGCACCGACCTCAAAGCTCTGGCCCGCATGTGTGAAAAGAGATTCAATCTTCCGACCATTGCCATTGAGACCTATGGCATGGAGTATTACGACAAAGGCGCAGCTCTGTCTTTCATGACCCTGCTGAAAGCTCTGGAAGACAGCTCGCTCCCCTGCGGAGAAGCGGAGCCGGGCGGCATCGGGGTCCTCGGCGCAACACCTCTGGACCTGCTCTCCCTCGACGGCGCGGACCGCATCCGCACGCTGTTGGAACAGGAAGAAGAGGACGACGTCTATGTCTTCGGCATGGGTTCCGGCTATGACGAGCTGCCGCACCTGTTTTCGGTCGGCCGCAACATCGTCATTTCCCCCGCCGGGCTGAAACCGGCGAAGTACCTGGAAAAGCACTACGGCATCCCGTATGAGGTCGATTACCCCTTGTGCGCTGAAACTTGCCGCCGCGTCTTTGACGCGGTCCCCGCCGGCGCAAAGCGCATCCTCATCCTGCACCAGCAGGTCCTCGCGAACGCGCTCCGGGACATCCTGCGGGAGACCGGCGCCGACGTCTCGGCCGGCACGTTCTTTGAACAGGACCCGGCGCTCTGCCGGGACGGCGACAAAAAATTCAAAGGCGAGGACGAGTTCATCGCCTTCGTCAAAGAAGGGGACTTCGACGTCATCCTCGGCGACCCGATGTATCAAATGGCCCTGAAGTGGTGGGACGGGACCTTCCTCTCCCTGCCGCAGTACTCCGTTTCCGGAGAAGCTCACGAACTGAAGTTGGAAAAGGATCTGTTTGCATGACGACCGTCTTCCGAAAACTGCATATTTTCGGCATTGTCCAGGGGGTCGGGTTCCGGCCGTTCGTGGATGTCATCGCCGCGCGCGAAGGCGTGTTCGGCAGTGTCTGCAACAAAGGCCCTTATGTGGAGGTCTTTGTCGGAGGTCCGGCGGAACAGGTGTCTGCTTTTCAGAATGCATTGACGGCCGAAGCGCCGGAGCGTTCCATGATCCTGAAGATCGAGGAGACCGACCTGACACCGGAGGCCTTTGAAGCCCCGACGGACCGGTTCCATATCATCCAAAGCGAAAAGGTGCGGGGCGATATCTTCGTCTCCCCCGACATCGCGACCTGCCCGAAGTGCGAGGCAGAGCTGTTCGACCCGGAGGACCGGCGCTACCTGCACCCCTTTATCAACTGCACCGCCTGCGGCCCGCGGCTGACGATTTTGGATTCCATGCCCTATGACCGGGTGCGGACCTCCATGAAGGAGTTTCCCATGTGCCCGGACTGTGAGGCTGAATATACGAGTCCGAAGACCCGCCGCTACCACGCGCAGCCGGTCTGTTGCAATGACTGCGGACCGGGGCTCTATCTGATCCACGGCGGGAATGCGCGGCGAAACGACGCGCTCTTCCGCGCCCGCTCCGTCCTGCGGGACGGCGGCATCATAGCCCTGAAAGGCATCGGCGGCTTCCATCTCTGCTGCGACGCGACGAACGAAGCCGCGGTCGCCCGTCTGAGGGAACTGAAGAACCGGCCGTTCAAGCCGTTCGCCGTCATGCTGAAAGACATGGACACTGTGCGGCGGGAATGCGCGGTACTGGACGGTCAGGAACCTCTCCTGACCGGGCCTCAGAAACCGATCCTGCTGCTGGAGCGGAAAACGGACGGCGCGCAGAAAATGTGCGCTTCCATCGCCCCCGACAACCCGAACATCGGGGTCATGCTCCCCTATAACCCGATTCATTATCTGCTCTTTACGCACCCGGAAGACCCGGACAGACGTCCGTTTCCGGACTGCCTCGTCATGACGAGCGGCAACCCGCGGGGCGCGCCCATCTGCCGGACCGATAAAGAAGCCCTCGAAGTCCTGTCGCCCATGTGTGACCTCATCCTGTCCCATGACCGAAAGATCCGCATTCGGGCCGATGACTCGGTCCTCTCCTGGCAGGCCGGGAAGCCCTATATGATCCGCCGCTCCCGCGGCTACGCGCCTCTCCCGTTCCGGGTCGACGGCGTCCCGGCAACCGGCAAAACCGTCCTCGGCATCGGAGGCGAGCTCAAAAACACGTTCTGCATCGCCAAAGACAAGCTGTTCTACCCGAGCGCCTACATTGGCGATATGGCCGACATCCGTTCGGTCGAAGCCCTGAAGGAATCCGTCCGCCGCATGTGCGATCTGCTGGAAGTGTCGCCGGACCTCATCGTCTGCGACGAGCATCCGCTCTACCATTCCTCGGAGGTGGCAAAAGAGCTGGGGACCGAACTCGGCGTCCCGGTCGTGCAAATGCAGCACCATTACGCGCACACCCTGTCCTGTATGGCAGAGAACGGTTTTCTCGAGCCCGTCATCGGTGTCTCCTTTGACGGGACCGGATACGGGACGGAACCGATTGGCGGGACCGGCGTTCCGTCCATCTGGGGCGGCGAGTTCCTGCTGGCCGATGTCCACGGATTCACACGCGCCGGTTCCCTTGAACCATTTTTACAGGCCGGAGGCGACGCCTCTTCCAAAGAAGGCTGGCGGATTGCTGTATCGCTGCTGAAGCAGGCCGGGGCGGACGAAGCTCTGATCCGGGAGCTGGAACTTTGCGATGAGACACAACGGTCGTTCCTGGATGCCCAGCTGGAGGGCAACATCAACTGTGTGCCCTCGACATCTGCCGGGCGTGTCTTTGACGCAGTGTCTGCCATCCTCGGATTCCGCCGTTACTCCACCTGCGAAGGCGAAGCATCTATGGTACTGGAATTCGCCGCGGAGCGATGGGCAAAACGATTCCCGGACGGTGTGCCCGATGAGCCGGCATTTCTGTTCGGGTCAGTCCCCTCGGCAAGTCCCTTCCGGCTGCCGGTCAAGGAACACCTGCTGGACCTTGCGACCCGCAGGCTCGCAGGAGAAGAGCCGGATGCGCTGGCCTATGAGTTTCACGTGTTCCTCGCGAGCCTCATAACGGACGGCTGCATCCGCTGCCAGGAGCATAGCGGCAGAAACACAGTCGCCCTCTCCGGAGGCGTCTTCCAAAACCTGCTGCTGACGGACCTGACCGTCCGGCAGTTACACGAAAACGGATTCAACGTGCTGACCCACAGCCTTTCCGCCCCGAATGACGGCGGCATCGGCCTGGGGCAGGCACTTTACGGTATGTATTGCAACACAAACGGAGGTAACTAATATGTGTGTCGGATTACCCGCAAAAGTCACCGAACTGCATGACGGCGTCGCCGTCATCAACGCGCAGGGCGCGGAACGCGAAGTTTCCGCCGAAATGATCGAAGACCTCATGCCCGGGGACTATGTCATGGTTCACGCGGGCATGGCCATCGCAAAAATCACCGGAGACGATGAGTCCCAGGCGGAGACCGTCATGGAGGACCTTCTGTCATGAGTGCTGAAAAAACCGCCGCGGCAAAAGCCGCGGAGATCATCCAGTCGTATGACGGGCCGCCCATCCGGATCATGGAAGTCTGCGGTACGCATACCCATGATATTTTCCGGCTCGGCATCCGTCAGATGCTGCCGGAAAACATCCGGCTCATCTCCGGCCCCGGCTGCCCGGTCTGCGTCACGCCCGTGGGGTACATCGACGAAGCCGTCTGGCTCGCGCTGGAAAAAGGGTGCACCCTCTGCACCTTCGGCGACCTCATCCGTGTGCCCGGCTCCGAGATGTCTCTGGCTGGTGCCCGCGCCAAAGGCGGGCGGGTCGATATGGTCTATTCCCCCATCGACGCCGTCGACTACGCGAAAGCGCACCCGGACGAACAGGTCGTGTTCCTGGCGGTCGGGTTCGAGACCACGACCCCGGCCTCCTGTGTCGCGGTGCGGAAAGCAAAGGAAAAGAGCCTTTCCAACTTCTCCCTGCTCGTCGCCAACAAGACCATGGACAACGCGTACCTTGCCCTGAAAGGCTCCTGCGACGCGTTCCTGTACCCCGGCCACGTCAGTGTGGTCACCGGCAACGACATCTACAAACGTCTGAGGGACGAAGAAGGGATGTCCGGTGTTGTCTGCGGATTTACCGGCCCGGAGATCCTGACCGCGCTTGCGACCATCATCAAAGGGTTGGAGAAAGGCGAGCCCTTCTTCTACAATGCGTACCCCAGAGTCGTGACCGATGAAGGAAGCCCTTCCGGCCGCGCCCTTATGGAAGACGTATTCGAAGTCACGGACACCGAATGGCGCGGGCTCGGCGTCATCCCGAAATCCGGGCTGAAACTGCGGGAGAAATACGCGGCTTTTGACGCCCGGCGGAAATATGGCATCCCGCCGATGGAAGGCCGTTCGAACCCCGCCTGCCGCTGCGGCGATGTGCTGCAGGGCAACATCCGGCCCGATCAGTGTCCCTGCTTTGGCAAGGCCTGCATCCCCGAGCACCCGGTCGGCGCCTGCATGGTCTCCGACGAAGGGGCCTGCTCCGCGTTCTACCAGTACAACATCGAATAGGAGAACCTTCATGAACCCTACCATTACTCTGGCTCACGGGTCCGGCGGCCGTCAGACCTCCGAGCTCATCGGGAGCCTGTTCAAAAAATACTTCGATAATGACCTGCTGACCGCGGACGACGCCGCCGTCCTGCCGCCGCCCGGCGGACGGCTTGCCATGTCTACGGACGGGTTTATCGTCTCCCCGGCGGAATTCCCCGGCGGAAACATCGGCAAGTTGTCCATCTGCGGCACAGTCAACGATATTGCCTGCATGGGCGCGAAGCCGCTCTACCTCACCTGCGGTTTCGTCATTGAGGAAGGTTTCGAGACCGCCCGGCTGGAAGCCATCGTCGAAGCCATGGCCAGGACCTGCAAAGAGGTCGGCGTCAAGATCGTCGCCGGCGACACGAAGGTAGCCGGAAAAGGTCAGGTGGACGGTGTGTTTATCACCACCACCGGTATCGGCGTTCTGCCGGACGATGTCAACACCGGCGGCGCCTGCGCGAAACCGGGCGACGCGGTCATCGTCTCCGGCGATGTCGGCCGTCACGGCTGCACCATCCTGCTCGAACGCAATGAATTCAAGATCAAAGCGGATGTCACCTCAGACTGCGCGCCGCTCTCGACGGCAGTCGACGCCATTATGGGCGTCACCCACGACCTCCATGTTGTCCGGGACGCCACCAGAGGCGGCGTCGGCACGGTACTCTATGAGATCGCCGACCAGGCATCGGTCGGCATCGAACTCGATGAAACGGCCATCCCGGTGCAGCCGGCGGTCCAGGGCGTATGCGATATGCTCGGCCTGAACCCGCTGTACCTTGCCTGCGAAGGCCGGCTCGTCATCATTGCCCCGGAGGAATACGCGGACGACCTTGTCGCCGCCCTCCAGGAGACCCCGTACGGCAAAGGCGCCGCCCGCATCGGCACCGTTACCGAAACGAATGCCGGGAAAGTCATCCTGAAGACCTCCATCGGCACCAAAACCATCCTGCCGTTACCCGGCGGAGAATTATTGCCAAGGATCTGCTGATCGTTATGACTTCGAAACTTGCACAACACTGGCCTTACCATGCCGGATTAGAGTATTCCCCACCTGCCCGCGGGACGTGGACCATCGCCCACACTCCGCTGCTGGTCCCGGAGAGCTATGAAGTGTATGTCTGCCCGCAGAGCTGTCTGCGGGGCGTCTCGCTGTCCGCCGCCGAATTCGACGGACTCGGCTCCCGGTTCTCTCTGATCGTCGTGGAAGAGGCGGACCTCTACCGGTCCCGTCTGGAAGATCTCTTCGTCGAAGGGGTCTCGGATCTGTTGTGTCAAAAACGGGAAACCGAGGGAAAATTTCCGCCGATCGTCTTTTTGTTCGGAGCCTGCATCCATGAATTCCAGGGCACCGACATGAACTTCGTATTCCGCAGCCTGCGGGAGCGCTTCCCGGACGTCATTTTCGCGGAAGGCAGCATGAACTGCACGCTGCGCACAACAGCGCTCCATTACGAAGCCGCCACCAACCGGGCTCTGTACAAGGGTCTTCTGCCGGGGCCGAAGGACCCGAAAGCGGTCAACGTCATCGGCAATTACTTCGCCCTGAACGGCCGCTGTGAAGTTGTCGAGCTGCTTCAAAGAAACGGGTATACCGTGCGCGATCTGCCCAATGTGAAAACATTTGAAGAATACCAGTCCATGGCAGAAGCCTCCCTGAACTTCTATACCCATCCCTTTGGCAAAGCCGCCTGTGAAGACCTGGAGAAACGGCTCGGGACCCCCTTCTTCGAAGTCCCCTACTGCTGGGACTTCGAAGAGATCGAATCCGCCGAGACCTCGCTTCTGGCAGCGGCAGGTCTTTCCGACACGGACCTGTCCGCATACCGGAACGAAGCCGACGAGGCACTCCGTTCCACCGCAAAGGAACTTTCCGGCTGGGAGATCCGGCTGGATGCCGCGGCGACGCCCCGTCCGTTCGGTCTGGCCGACCTCCTCGCTTCTTACGGGTTCCGTGTCACGACGGTGTACGCCGATACCTGCGCGCCGTCCGAAACGGCCGCAAAAAAGGCATGGGAGGCGGAGGCCGCTCTGAGCGGATATACAGCCGAGGCCCTTCCTCTGATCGACTTCAGAATGCGCTGTGCGCCCCGTTCAGAGGGGTTGCCTTCCGGCGATTCCGTTCTCGCCCTCGGGCAGAAAGCAGCCTTTTACAGCGCCACAGAGCATTTTACGGACCTGATTTACCAGTCCGGCCTGCTCGGCTACCGCGGCATCACGATCCTGTGTGAGCAGATGAAAGAAGCCGCCGCCCACGCCCGGAACACAAAAGACGTTCTCAGCGTCAAAGCCATCGGCAGTTTTGAGAAAGTCGCCGAAGGGAAAGCGCGGAAAGAGCAGTCTGCTGCTCTTTCGGAAACGGTCCCGGCAAATCGCCCGAAGCCTTTAAAACAGGCGGCGTTAAAAGCCGTCAATTGCTCCTCCGACCTCTCCGGCGTCTGCTCGGCGCTGTTCGAGCTGGGCGGTCTCGTCGTCATGCACGACGCTTCCGGCTGCAATTCCACCTATGCCACCCACGACGAACCGCGCTGGTATGAGAGCGACAGCCTTGTCTTCATCTCCGGCCTTCGGGAATACGACGCGGTCCTCGGGAACGATGAAAAGTATATTTCGGACGTCTGTGAAGCAGCCGAAGAAACAAAGCCGAACTTCATTGCTGTGTTCGGCGCGCCCATCGCCGACATGACCGGCACCGACTTCAAAGGCGTCGCCCGGGTCATCGAAAAGCGCACCGGTATCCCGACGCTTGCGTTCCGCACCAACGGCATGCATACCTACCAGAGCGGCATGCGTCAGGCGTTCCGCGCGCTGGCAGAACGGTTCGTGAACGAGCAGCCCGCTCCGGAAGCGGATGATGCTTCTTCTCTGTCTGTCAACCTGCTGGGACTTACACCCCTCGACTTCTCCATTGTCGGCAATGCGGAAGCGTTACAGGCCTGGTGCGCAGAAAACTGCTTCCACATCGTGTCCTCCTGGGCGATGGGTTCCCCCCTCGAAGAGATCTCTCGCGCCGGCGAAGCCGACGTCAACCTGGTCCTCTCCTCGACCGCTCTCGACGCGGCGCAAGTCCTGCAGAAACGGTTCGGCACACCGTATGTTGTCGGACTTCCTGTGGGCAAAGAGGCCTGCGCACAGGTCTCGGACCTTTTGAAAGAAGCCGCGCTGACCGGTGAGAACAAGATCCTTTGGAAAAACGAGCCACGGCCGGCGGAGAAATCCGGGCGCACGCTGATCATCGGCGAACCCGTCTTTGCCGCCAGCCTTCGCCGGGTTCTGGAAGAGACCGATCCGTCTGCCGACATCAGAATCGTTTGTCCGCTGGAAGACGGCTGTGGCTGCCTGCGGGACACGGACCTGCTCGCCTGGGACGAACCAACCATGAAGGCCGAACTGGCGGCAGCGAACCGGGTCATCGCCGACCCGCTCTATCGAAATCTTTTGCCGAACGACTGGACAGGCGAATTCGCCGACTGGCCGGTCGAGAACTATTCCGGCCGCATGTACCGCGACCGCATCCCGGTTTTCCTCGGCCCGAAATTCGAACTGTAAAAAAGACCCGCCAATACATTGGCGGGTCTTGTTATTTTATGATTTACTGTACTTCGCTCAGCGCTTCCATATAGGCGTCCATCAGGACGTCCTTCGCGTCTTCAAAATCCGCGCGGAGCATGGTGTTCCACTCGTTATACGATTCCTGGTCATCTCCCGAGAACAGCATGTACTCGGACAGCGCGTTCGCGCCTTTCTGGTAAAGTTTCATCAGCTCCGTCGATTTTTCGGCATAAAGCTTCCCGAGAGTTCCCTCTGCCTCGTAACGGGCGGGCGCTTCCTTCTTCAGCTCTTTGGCAAGCGTTTTTCCTTTTTTCGCGAGCTGTGCCGAATAATCGCCGTAGACATCTTCATAAGAACTGTATTCCGTGTCGGCGGCGGACTGAACTTTGTCCATGGCGCCGTTTACGGCCTCATCCATTTTCTCTTCCGCATGGCAGCCGGCCAGCGACAGCACCATCATCAGCGCGACCAGAAGAGTCATAAAGCGTGCTGCTACTTGTTTTTTCATGGGAACCTCGTTCCTTTCGTTCCAAAACTTACCGCAGTTATAGCATGACCGGCAGGTTCTGTCAAGAAAAGCCCCGCATCCGAAGATGCGGGGCCTGTTCGGTTTCAGCTCAGTTCCACTTCTTGTTCACGGTGCGTTCCGTATACGTGGTGTGGAGCAGTTTGTGCGCAAGGTGCGAGCCCGGTTCGCCGAGGAAGGTCTCGTAGATCTCTTTGATGGCGGGGTTCTCGTGGGACTTGCGGATGGTGTTGGCTTCGTCCAGATAGTACAGGACCTTTGCGCGCTCTGCGCGAATGTCCGTAAAGTTGCGGATGGAAGCCGGAACCTGCGGCTGGCCGCCGCCGTTGACGCAGCCGCCGGGGCAGGCCATGATCTCGATGAAATCGACTTCGAGTTCACCGGCTTTGACCATATCGAGCAGCTTGCGGGCATTGGCAAGACCGGACGTGACGGCGACGCGGACCGTAAGGCCTGCGACTTCGTACGTAGCGGTGCGGATGTCCTTCAGACCTCGGACGTCTTCGAAGTTGACGTTCGGGAGTTCCTCGCCGGTCAGTGTTTCGACAGCCGTACGAAGGGCCGCTTCCATAACACCGCCGGTGGCGCCGAAGATGACGCCGGCGCCGGTACCGAGACCGAGCGGCAGGTCAAAGTCTTCTTCGGGCAGGTAGTCCCAGTCGATGCCGCAGCGTTTGATCATGCGGCCGAACTCACGGGTCGTCAGAACGTAGTCGTTGTCACGGAGACCGTCGATGTTCATTTCGGGTCTCTGATATTCGAACTTCTTCGCGGTACAGGGCATGATGGAGACCATAACGATATCCTTCGGGTCGATGCCCTCTTTCTCGGCATAGTAGCTCTTGGCTACGGCGCCGAACATACCCTGAGGCGATTTACAGCTCGACAGATGCGGGATCATGTCCGGATAGTACTCTTCGCAGAACTTGATCCATCCGGGCGAGCAGGAGGTGATCATCGGCAGGACGCCGCCGTTGGAGACACGGTCGATGAACTCGTGGGCCTCTTCCATAATGGTAAGGTCCGCGGAGAAGACGGTGTCGAAGACTTTGTCGAAGCCGACACGGCGCATGGCCGCTGCCATTTTGCCCTGCGCGTCGGTTCCGATGGGCTTATCGAAGCATTCGGCAAGGCCGGCACGGACGGCGGGAGCCACCTGGCAGAGAACGTGTTTGCTCGGATCGTGGATGGCGTCGAGGACTTCCTGGACGCTGTCCTTTTCGTAGATCGCGCCGACGGGGCAGGCGGTGATGCACTGTCCGCAGTGGACGCAGGACGTCTCGGAAAGGGGAAGCTCGAAGAGCGAACCGATGCTGGTCGCGAATCCGCGGTTGTTCGCACCGATGCACCCGATACCCTGGCTGTTGACGCAGGCGCCGACGCAGCGGCGGCAGAGGATGCACTTCGTGTTGTCGCGGATCATGTGAGCCGCGGAATCATCGATGCAGGACTGCGGCATTTCGCCGGCATACATATCTTCGTCTTCGATTCCGTATTCCTGGCACAGGGCCTGCAGTTCGCAGTGGCCGGACCGTACGCAGGAGAGGCATTCTTTCCGGTGGGTGGAGAGGATGAGTTCGAGGGTCTTTTTGCGGGCCTCGATGATCCGCTCCGTGTTGGTAAAGACTTCCATACCGTCTGACGCCGGGAACACACAGGCCGCGGCCAGTTTCGGGGAGCCTTTGACTTCGACGAGGCACATACGGCACGCGCCGATCTCATTGATATCTTTGAGGAAGCAGAGGGTCGGGATCTTGATGGCGGCTTCATGCGCAGCCTGCAGCACCGTATATCCCTTGGGGACCGTCACTTCTACTCCATCGATTTTTAAGGTAATGGTATCCATGAACGTTCCTCCTTTCACTGCTTGGAAATGGCGCCGAACTTACAGTTCTCCATACAGGCGCCGCACTTGATACATTTCGCGGTGTCAATGACAAGGGACGGACGTTTGTGGCCTTCGGCCGTGTAGTCCGTGACCGAGATGGCGTCGGCCGGGCAGTTGCGCTGACACATGGTGCAGCCAACACATTTATCCTTGTCAATAACGTAGGACAGCAGTGCGGTACATACGCCGGCAGGACATTTCCCGTCCTGAATATGGGCGATGTACTCTTCGCGGAAGAATTTCAGGGTGGACAGGACCGGGTTCGGAGCCGTCTGGCCGAGACCGCAGAGCGCGTTCTCCTTGATGTAGTAGGCCAGTTCCTCCAGACGGTCGAGGTCTTCCATGGTTCCTTTGCCTTCGGTGATGCGGTCGAGGATCTCGAGCATGCGCTTCGTACCGACACGGCAGGGCGTACATTTACCGCAGGATTCATCGACCGTGAACTTCAGGAAGAACTTCGCGATGTCGACCATGCAGTTGTCTTCGTCCATGACGATGAGTCCGCCGGAACCCATGATGGAACCGATTTCGGCGAGGTGCTCATAGTCCATCTGAACATCGATATGAGACGCCGGGATACAGCCGCCGGAAGGACCGCCGGTCTGGGCCGCCTTAAAGCGTTTCCCGTTCGGGATGCCGCCGCCGATGTCCTCGATAACGGTGCGCAGGGTCGTGCCCATCGGGATCTCAACGAGGCCGGTGTGCTTGATCTTGCCGCCGAGGGCGAAGACTTTGGTGCCCTTGGATTTTTCGGTACCCATGGACGCGAACCATTCCGGACCATTCAGGATGATCTGCGGGATGTTCGCCCAGGTCTCAACGTTGTTCAGGATGGAGGGGCTGTTGAACAGACCCTTTTCCGCCGGGAACGGAGGACGCGGACGGGGCTCGCCGCGGTTGCCTTCGATGGACGTCATGAGAGCGGTCTCCTCGCCGCAGACGAAGGCGCCGGCGCCGAGACGGATGCCGATATCGAAATCGAATCCGGTGCCCATGATGTTTTTGCCGAGCAGGCCGTACTCATGGGCCTGTTCGAGGGCAATCTGCAGTCTCTGGACCGCGATCGGATATTCCGCACGGACATAGATGTAACCCTGGCTGGAGCCGATCGTGTAACCGGCGATAGCCATGGCCTCAAGGACGACGTGCGGGTCGCCTTCGAGCACGGAACGGTCCATGAACGCGCCCGGGTCACCTTCGTCCGCGTTACAGCAGACATATTTCTGCGGGGCGTCATAGCCTTTTGCAAATTTCCATTTGAGGCCGGTCGGGAAGCCGGCGCCGCCACGCCCGCGAAGACCGGAGTCGAGCATGACCTGGATCACGTCGTCCGGCGTCATGGTCGTCAGGACTTTTTCCAGCGCCATGTAGCCGTCCATCGCCAGATATTCGTCGATGCTCTCGGGGTCGATGAGACCGCAGTTCTTCAGTGCGACTCGCTTCTGGATCTGATAGAAACTTGTGTCGTTGAGCGATGTGACCTGCTCTTTCTTGACCTCGTCCTCGTGGACCAGACGTTCCACGACGCGGCCTTTCAGCAGGTGCTCTTCCACGATCTCGGGGATGTCATCCACCGTGACCCGGCTGTAGAACACATCGCCGGGATAGATGACCATGATGGGTCCCAATTCGCAGAGTCCGAAGCAGCCGGTCTGGACGATCTTGATCTCGTCCGCAAGGCCTTTCGCCTCAAGCTCTTTCGCAAGCGCATCCTGGAGCGCTTTGCTTCCGCTGGCGGTACATCCGGAACCGCCGCAGATCATTACATGTGATCTTATCATGAATATGCCCTCCGTATCTTAGACCTTCGTTGCGCCGATGGTGTACTCGGTCACAACGTTGCCTTTCACAAGATGTTCCGCGACAACGCGTTTGGCTTTGTCCGGATTCATCTTGACGTAGGTCGTCTTCTGGTCGCCGTCAAAGATCTCGACGACCGGCTCGTACTGGCAGATACCGATACAACCGGTCTGCTCGACGCTGACTTTGTCGCCGATCCCGGACTCGTTGACCTCTTCGACAAAGGTCGAGAGGACCGGGCGGGCGCCGGCCGCGATCCCGCAGGTGGCCATGCCGACAACAACGCGGGTGCCATCTCCGTTCTCGCGAAGCGCGATCTTTGCTTTCGTTTGTTCACGGATACGAGCGAGTTCTTCCAAACTCTTCATAAGCGTTCTCCTTCCTTGATTTCGGAATACTGTTCTTCCAGGTAAGATGTCAACCACTGCAGAATGTCCGGTTCGTTGACAGGTACATCGCCTAAAGTTTCCCTGACTTCACGCATATCCAGCTGTACCGTGCCGCCGGCAGTCTCGTGGGTATAAAGAAAATCAATATCCGGGTTTCCCTGGATGAGGGTAATAATGGTGGAGACCATGTCTCCGAGGGGGACCGCATCGATGTGGTCCATGTAAAACGTCCCGGTAAAGGTGGTCCCGTGACCTTCCTGCGGGGCTTCGACCGACCGGATATCGAGGTGTCCTCCGGTCATTTCCGCCTGCATCTCGAAGAGCGGGACACCCATGCCGACCTTTCGGGTCGTACGGGTCGTATAGAACGGGTCCCGCAGTTTTTCGACGGTTTCCGGGGAAAGGCCGCAGCCGTTATCTCCGATCGAGACCGTCATGACCGGCGCGTCTTCCTTGATCGTGATCGTAATGGTGTCTGCGCCTGCCGCGATGCCGTTCATGGAAAGGTCGAGGATGTTCAGGGACAGTTCCTGCATGCCGTCAGCCCCCTTTCAGCCAGCGGAACACCGCCTCGGCGGGTGTTCCCTCGTCTCCGACTTCCACGGAAAAGACCGGTCCGTCCGGAATGGACTCCTGTCGGTGGGCGTCGGACCCGTAGATGATCTGCATGTCCCGCAGTTTTGGGTACCGTTCCAGGAAAGGCTCTATGTTTGCGGGATCGTTGAATTCCGCGAAACGATAGACCGGTTTTTCCGGGACGTCGCCCAAAACGGCGATGAGTCCGTTCGAGGGGCGGTCCACATGTGCGGGGTAACAGACGCCTCCCATGCCGGTCGCGAGATCATATGCCTCCTCGAGGGAAAGGGTCGTCGCGTTCGGCAGAAAGTCCGGGTCTTCCCCGATGATCCGGTCGTCCGCGTCCACGATCCACTGGTTGCCGAAGATCTCCACCCGGTTTTTGATACGGACCCGCCGCTTTTGCACTTCGTCTTCGAAGGCGGCGGCCTCCTCACAGGTGAGGAACAGGCAGATCACGTGGATGTCTTCCGCGGTCGTCAGTTCCATCCCGGCCAGAGGAGACAGGCCGTAGGCCTTTGCCGCCTCAAAAAAAGCCGGACAGTTTTTTGTTGTATTATGGTCCGTCAACGCTGCGACGTCCACGCCCGCCAGTTTGTACATGCCAGCCACAAGAGCAGGCATCATACTGTCATCACCGCAGGGAGACAGGCAGGAATGGTTGTGCAGGTCGACATAAAGTGTTCTCATAACAGTTCCGCCAGTTTCGCGACGATATGGAACGAGCTGTCCTCTGTGCAGAGAAGGTTGACGTCCTGCGCCTCAGCGACGCCTACGACCTCATCGGAGACAACCGCGCCTTCTGTCACAATGACGCAGGCCATATCCAGCAGGACCGCGACCGCCGCGATGTTTCGGTTGTTCAGGATCGTGACCCAGGCGCAGCCTTCCGAAGCGTTTCCCATGACCCAGGAGGGCATATCGCCCACGTAGCCGGAGCGGACTTCTGCATCCGGGCGGGGCAGCGTACGTGCTTCCAGAGACAGCGCTTCTGCCAGTTCTTTGACCGTCATGATGTTTCCTCCACAGTCTCACGCAGCTCCTTGCGAAGCTGAACGATACAGTCTTCCACTCTGGCATTGCCGCGGACGACGTCTTCCGCAAAGGCTCTGCACGTCGGAGCCCCGCAGGAGCCGCAGTCCAGTGCCGGCAGTGTTTCCAGCAGTTTTTCGATCTGCAGCCGCTTCTCCAGCGCTTTTCTCCGATCGGGGTCCAGCGCCTTCGGCGGAGTGTAAACAATAGGTTCTTCGGTGAAATAACTTTCCGGGATGTCCGTCTCATCCGGGCTCGGCTTCTGGCTGAAATCCCAGTTCACAGCCTCCGGCATGGTCCGCTCCATATACAGGAGACGGGACCGGGCGACGAAGGGGTTCTCTACGGCCAGAACGCCGCCGACACAGCCGCCGCTGCAGGCATTCAGTTCAATGAAGTCCAGGTCCGGCAGCGAGTCGTTGTCGATGCTGTTCAGCACCTCAATGACGTTTTCAATGCCGGATGCGGCCAGATGGCGATGTTTGGACAGCGCCTTCGCTTCTCCGCCCGAACCCGCCCAGCGGATCCCGACTCTGCCGGTCTCGGCGAGGGGCGGCGGATAATCGTCCCGCTTCATGACCGGGACGAGCCGTTTATATACATCGGTCATGCTGAGGACGCCGTCGACGAGTTTTCGTCCCTTTTCCGCCTCTTCCTTCAGATAGGAAACTTTGGCGGGGCAGGGGGAAATAAAGAACAGTCCGATCTCTTCGTCCCGAAGTTCCGGGTGCTCCTTCTTCACTTCTTCCCGCGCCATTTTGGCTGCGATGTCGACCGGCGGGTTCAGCGGGATGACATTGTCGATCAGGTCCGGGAAACGGACCGAGATGAGACGTCCGATGACCGGGCAGGCAGAACTGATGACCGGTTTCGGGGTCTCTCCGCGCAGGAGATAGCGCCTCGAATATCCGGAAACGAGTTCCGCGGCGCGGGCCACTTCGAACACCTTTTGGAATCCGATGTCCAAAAGACCTTTCAGGACATAGTTGATGTCATTCATATGATCGAACTGACCATAGAGGGACGGCGCCGGAAGCGCGACCCGGTAGGTGTAGTTCTCCAGAACATCAAAGGGGTCCGCATTCGCGTGCTTCGCCTGATAAGGACAGGTACGGATGCATTCTCCGCAGTCGATGCAAAGCCGTGTCGTGATTTCCGCGTGTCCGTCCCGGATGCGGATGGCTTCCGTGGGACAACGCTGCAGACAGTGGGTACAGCCTTTGCATTTGTCGACTGTCAGAGCAACTGAATGTCTGAGATTCGCCATAGCAAGGCCCCTCCCCAAGCCTCTGTCAAGTTACATATACTTTCATCCGGATGGTCGTCCCGACGCCTACCTCGGTGTCGATGTCCATTTCATCCGTATTCTTCTTCATGTTGGGCAGCCCCATGCCGGCACCGAAGCCGGAGTCCCGGATCTGCTGGGTCGCGGTCGAGAACCCGGCCTGCATAGCTTTCTCCACGTCCGGAATGCCCGGTCCGCGGTCCGCCAGGACGATCTCGATCGCGTCGGCTCCGACCATGACATCTGCCGTTCCTCCATCTGCGTGGATCACCATGTTGATCTCACCCTCGTAAACAGCGATCGCCGTTTTTCGGATAACATCCTGCGGAAAGCCGAGCGCCCGGAGTTCCTTCTTGATTTTCATCGAAGCCTCTCCGGCGGAGGCAAAATCCGCTCCATCGACGTCATAATGGAGTTGCAGCAGTTCAGACATAAGATTTCCCTTCGCGATTCAATCCGTGGATGTATAGTCTGCCGCAGGCATCGTACATCGTTTTCTCTGTCGTAAGAAGCGCGATGTCATTTTCTTCCGCCATTTCGATCATGGATTCCGTCGGCTGTTTGCCGCGGACCATGACCACACAGGACATATTCATCATGGCAGCCGTGCGAATGATCTGCTCGTTGACAAGACCGGTCAGAAGTACGCCCTGATCGTGGACATAAGCGAGGACCTCACTCATCATGTCACTCCCACAGGCCATGAGGACTTCGCTGTCCAGGAGGGTCTCGCCGCTTTTGATGTCTGCTTCCAGCAATTGCGCAATGTCTCTAATATACATTCTGGTCCACCTTTTCTATCAGTATTTCGCGAGGACCGATTCGACCTGGTCCGGAGTCATCCGTCCGTACACATCTTCACCGACCAGCATGACCGGTGCAAGACCGCAGGCGCCAACACACCGGCACGAGGCCAGAGAGAACTTCCGGTCCGGGGTGCATTCCCCTTCCCCGATGTTCAGGACTTCCGAGATCTTGTCGTAGATCGCCTGAGAGCCTTTGACGTAGCAGGCCGTACCGAGACACACGGAGACTTCATTCTCGCCTTTTGGTGCCAGCGCGAACTGCGCGTAAAAAGTGGCGACCCCGTAGATTTTTTCGATTGGGACATCCATCGCATCGGAAATGATGGTCTGGACTTCGATCGGAAGATAGCCGTAGATTTCCTGGGCCTTCTGCATAACGGGCATCAGCGCGCCGGGAACCTCTTTCATTTCCTCGATATAGCTGAGGAGTTCCGCTTCCTGTTCCGCGGTCCCAAGGAATGCCACTGTGGTTCTGGTATCCATAAGATTACCTCCCTTTTCAAAATATGCCTTGTCACGGATCCCCGGTGCGGGTCACGTGACGATGATTCCATATAAAAGATTTGTATATTAGGACATTTTTATTCTAACACAAAAATCTTTTGTATGATTGACTATTTTTGTTCAACTCGACGAATTGTACAATTTTTTCGCTCAACTTGGTTTGCCCACGATTTTTCGCTTCGTTACGCCATTTTTCGCGAATGTGTTTTCAAAAAATCGAATCGAGGGAAGCCGCCGGCACCCGCCCGGTTTGTTAATAATTTAACACTTCCCATTATTATTGTATCTATTATAGTGATTTTGTCAAGAAAAAGCCCATCATTTTCGCCCGCTTGATGTGTTTGTTTGTCTTTTCGCAAACTTTGCCTTGGCACAGCAAAAGAAAAGTGCGACACTTTTTACAAATTGTTCTATTTTCCAAAAAAAAGAGCCCTTACCTTCCGGTAAGGGCTCGAATGGTATGTGTCTAAACTCAGATGAGTTCGATAATGCACATTTCCGCTGCATCGCCGCGGCGCGGGCCGGTCTTGGTGATGCGGGTGTAACCGCCGTTGACGTCAGCATATTTCGGCGCGATCTCGTCGAAGAGCTTTTTGACGACGTCTTCTTTGGTGACGTAAGCAAGGACCTGTCTCTTGGATGCCAGATCGTCCGTTTTGGCGATCGTGATCATCTTCTCGGTCATTGCGCGAACTTCCTTGGCACGGGAAACGGTCGTTTCGATTTTGCCGTTCTCCAAAAGGTAAGTGACCATGGCGCGAAGCATCGCTTTGCGATGGGCACTGTCTCTGCCGAGTTTTCTGGTACCGGGCATTGGTAACTTCCTCCTTTGTCTTATTCGTCGTCCTTACGGAGAGAGAATCCGAGGGAATCCAGTTTCGCGATGACTTCGGCAAGCGATTTCGTGCCGAGGTTGCGGACTTTCATCATATCGTCTTCGGATTTGTTCGTCAGGTCTTCCACTGTGTTGATGCCTGCTCTCTTCAAGCAGTTAAAGGAACGAACAGACAAATCAAGTTCTTCAATGGTCATCTCCAGAACTTTCTCGCGGGAGTTGTCGTCCTTTTCAACGAGAACGTCCGTCATGAATTCGGATTCTGACAAGTCGATGAACAACTTGAGGTGATCGTTGAGGATCTTGGCAGCCAGGGATACGGCGTCCTTCGCGGACAGCGTACCGTTGGTCCACACTTCGAGGGTCAGCTTATCGTAGTCGATGCGCTGGCCGACACGGGTGTTTTCGACAGTGAAGTTTACCTTCAGAACAGGGGAATAGATGGAGTCAATGGCAATCACGCCGGTCGGCGGCTGAAGTTTTTCCTTGTTTCTGTCAGCAGAAACATAACCTCTGCCATTGTCTACGGTCATCTCCATGGACAGTTTCGCATCCTTGTCGAGCGATGCGATGTGAAGCTCCGGATTGAAGATCTCGATTTCGGAATCTCCCTTGATGTCACCGGCGGTGACTTCGCCTTCTCCGGTTGCATCGATGTAAACGGTTTTCGGGCCGTCGCCATTGATCTTGATGATGACGCTCTTTAAGTTCAGGACGATCTCGGTGATGTCTTCCTTGACACCCGGGATGGTATCGAACTCATGAACTTTGCCGTCGATCTTCACAGATGTGATGGCGTATCCCGGAAGGGAGGACAGCAGAACACGTCTCATGCTGTTGCCGAGCGTCGTGCCAAAGCCTCTTTCCAGAGGTTCAAGCGTGAACTTGCCGTACGTGCTGTTCTCTTCCTGGTTGAATACTTCGATATTAGGCTTCTCAATACCGATCATTCGTAACCCTCCTTAATTGATAAATAGTGGAATGCGGGTTAGTGAGCAGTGGCATTACTTGGAGTAGAACTCGACGATGAGGTGTTCTTCGACCGGGAAATCCACGTCTTCACGATTCGGGATCCGGGTGACGGTACCTGCAAAGTTGGCCTTATCCAGTTCGAGCCATGCCGGAGTCGTGATGAGCGGAGCATCTTCGCCGGTCAGTCTGCTGAAGACTGCGGAAGAACGGCTCTTCTCTTTGACGGCGATGACCTGGCCGGGTTTGACCTGGTAGGACGGGACGTCTACTTTCTTGCCATCTACGGTGAAATGACCGTGATTGACGAGCTGGCGGGCCTGACGGCGGGTAGTCGCGAAACCGAGGTGGAAAACAACGTTGTCCAGACGGCGCTCGCAGAGGATGAGAAGGTTCTCACCGGTCTTACCGCTCATTTTGGCTGCCTTTTCATAATAAGCACGGAACTGCTTTTCCTGTACGCCATAGATGAACTTGACTTTCTGCTTCTCGTTCAGCTGCGTGGCATACTCGGACTGCTTTCTTCTCATATTGCCCTTCGGCTTGCGGCGGGTATCCTTGCCGGCATAACCCATGGTAGCCGGAGAGAAATCGAGGCTCTTCGCCTTTTTGGCGATGGGCTGCATATTTCTAGCCATATTGGTTTATCCTCCTTTAACAACAATCAGACACGGCGTCTTTTCGGCGGGCGGCATCCGTTGTGCGGGATGGGAGTCACGTCTTTGATCATGGTGACTTCCAAGCCGGCGGTCTGAAGCGCACGGATCGCGGCTTCACGTCCCGAACCGGGGCCCTTGACATAGACTTCGATGGTCTTCATGCCGCGGTCAACAGCAACTTTGGCAGCAGTCTCGGCTGCGGTCTGTGCTGCGAAGGGAGTGGACTTTTTGGATCCACGGAAACCCATTTCACCGGCACTTGCCCAGGAAACAGCGTTGCCCTGCGTGTCCGTGATGGTGACGATGGTGTTGTTGAAGGTGGACTGGATATGCGCAGAGCCTTTTTCAGCGACCTTGAGGGCGCGGCGTCTGCGGTTAGAAGTGTTCTTCTTGGAACCTTGTTTAGCCAAAGTGTTATCCCCCTTAAATTACTTCTTCTTGTTAGCGATGGTCTTTTTCGGACCTTTGCGTGTACGGGCATTCGTCTTGGAACGCTGACCTCTGACGGGGAGACCCTTTCTGTGGCGGACTCCGCGATAGGAGCCGATCTCGATGAGTCTCTTGATGTTCAGAGCGGTTTCCCGACGAAGATCACCTTCGACCTTAAGGTTGTGGTCAATATAATCACGAAGCTTGGCAACATCCTGCTCGGTAAGATCTCTTACACGGGTGTCAGGATTGACGCCGGTCGCTTTGATGATATCGTCTGCAGTCTTTCTGCCGATGCCATGGATATAGGTGAGAGCGATTTCGATTCTCTTGTCTCTCGGCAGGTCGACACCAGATAAACGAGCCATGTGTTGGCACCTCCATTAAGTGTTTCCGATCAGGACTTAGCCCTGACGCTGTTTGTGCTTCGGGTTCTCACAGATGACCATGACTTTACCCTTACGCTTGATGATCTTGCATTTTTCGCACATTTTTTTGACAGAAGGTCTGACTTTCATTGTGTTATACCTCCTAATAATTTACTTGGATCGCCATGTAATACGGCCCCGGGTAAGGTCATACGGCGACATCTCGACCGTTACCTTGTCGCCCGGCAGGATGCGGATGAAGTTCATGCGCAGTTTGCCGGAAATGTGAGCCAGTATTTGATGTCCGTTTTCGAGTTCCACTTTGAACATGGTGTTCGGCAGTGCCTCGACGACGGTACCTTCGATTTCGATCATGTCCTGTTTCGACATTCAGGTTACCTCCCCTGTTATTTCAACTTGTCAAATACCGTTAAGATTTCCGGACCGTTGTCGGTGATGGCGATGAGCCGCTCAAAGTGAGCGGACGGTTTGCCGTCAGCCGTCACGACCGTCCATCCGTCGGCCAGTTGTCGGATTTTCGGCGAGCCCATGGAAATCATGGGTTCAATACAGATCGTCATGCCCGGGAGCAGACGCGGACCGCGTCCGGGTCTTCCGTAGTTCGGAACACCGGGCTCCTCGTGGACTTTCGTGCCGATCCCGTGTCCTTCGTATTCACGAATGACACCGTAGCCTCTGCTTTCACAATACTCCTGGACGGCGTGGCCGATATCGCCCACGCGGTTTCCGGGAACTGCCTGCTCGATCCCTTTGAACAGGGACTCGTTGGTGGTTTTCAGCAGCCGCTCCACCTCCGGAGAAATGGTGCCGACAGCAAATGTGTAAGCGGAGTCGCCGTTGTATCCATCCCATTTGGCGCCAAGGTCGATGGTGACGATGTCGCCCTCTTTCAGGATACGATCCTTTTTGGGGATACCGTGGATGATCTCCTCGTTGACGGAAATGCAGGCCGTATTCGGGAAGTCATACAGGTGCAGGAAGTTGGGTTCCGCTCCCTGCGACCGGATGTACTTTTCGGCAATGGCGTCGAGCTCCAGAGTGGAGACTCCGGGCCTGACGGCTTCGCCGGCACGTTCAATGGCTTCCGCCGTGATACGGCTCGCAACTCGCATCTTTTCCAACTCAGCGTTGGTCTTCAGCACGATCATACGTTACGCCTCCAGCGCGGCTTTGACGCGATCAAAGATCTCGTCGACCGTGCCGACGCCGTCGATTTCGGACAGCTTGCCGGCAGCGGCATAGTAGCCTTTCAGCGGTTCGGTCTGATCGTGATAAACCTTCAGGCGGTCAGCGACCGTCTCCGGTTTGTCGTCTTTGCGCTGGACGAGTTCTGCACCGCAGCGGTCGCAGATTCCTTCGACCTTCGGCTGCTTGGTGACGATGTGGAACGAAGACCCGCAGTCCGGGCAGACACGGCGTCCGCTCATACGCGCGGTGATGGCTTCGTCCGGGACCTCGATATCGACGACTTTGTCGATGTTGATGCCCATCGCGTCAAGCGCTTCGGCCTGGGGGATGGTGCGGGGGAATCCATCGAGGATGAACCCCTTCGCGCAGTCGTCCTTCGCCAGACGTTCCTTGATGATGCCGATGACCACATCGTCCGGAACGAGCGCTCCGGATTCGATGAAGGTCTTGGCTTTCAGTCCCATTTCGGTGCCGTTTTTCAGCGCCTCACGGATCATGTTGCCGGTCGATACCGTCGGAATGGCGTAGGCATCTGCGACTTTTTCCGCCTGAGTGCCTTTGCCGGCGCCAGGTGCTCCAAGGAAAATGATATTCATAAAGTTCTCCTTTTGCTGTTCAAAGGCTCTTAGCTTAAGAAACCTTTATACTGACGGACCATCAGCTGCGATTCGAGCTGACGAACGGTTTCCAGGGCAACGCCGACAAGGATGATGACGGATGTACCGCCGAGAGCGATATTCATCTGTGCACCCGTGGCGTTCGTGATCTGTGAATAGATAATGGGTAAGAGAGCAACGATACTGATGAGCAGGGAGCCGATCAGAACGATGCGGTTGATGATCTTCATCAGGTAATCCGACGTGGGTTTGCCGGGACGGATGCCCGGGATGGTACCGCTGTTGCGGCGAAGGTTGTTCGCCATTTCGATCGGATTGTACTGAATGGACGAATAGAAATACGCAAAGAAGATGATGAAGATGAAATACATGATTCCATAGAACCATCTGTCTGCGTCAAACATATCGAAGAACTTGTCCCAGCCGCTGCCTTCCGCGATCTTGTCATCCACGAACATGCGGATGGTCGGAGGCAGAGCAAGGATGGAACTTGCGAAGATGATGGACATAACACCGGAGATGTTGACCTTGATGGGCAGGTTGGTGTTCTGTCCGCCGTACATTTTACGGCCAACCACGCGCTTGGCATAGACTACCGGGATGCGGCGCTCGGAGTTGTCGACCCAGACCACGAACAGGATGCTCGCGATGATCAGGATGGCGGCAAGCGGAGCGTAGGCATAGTAGAGACCGCCGCGTTTGAAGGCTTCCCACATCATGATGACGTCCTGCGGGATGCGGGATACGATACCCGCGAACAGGAGGATGGAGATACCGTTGCCGATGCCTTTGGCGTTAATCTGTTCACCCATCCACATCATGATGGCAGAGCCGGCGATGAGGGTGATGATGACGACCAGGGCCTGAAGGACCGCGGACATACCGGTGAAGGCAAGACCGCTTGCGTCGGTGGTAAGGTATCCGCCGCTTCTCAGATAGAAATAGTATGCGGTGGACTGGAGAGCCGCGATGATGACCGCGACGACTCGGGTGATCCGCTGCATTTTCTTTCTGCCGACGTCTCCCTCTTTGGAAAGACGTTCGAGTGCCGGGATGGCAACTCCGAGCAGCTGCATGATGATGGATGCGTTGATGTACGGGGTGATGGACATGGCGAACAGCGTCGAATAGTTGAACGCGTCACCGGTCATCATGTTCAGGTAGTTCATGAAGTTGCCGGCCGACGTGGTATCGGGAATGATACCCTGGGCGGCGTTCGTGAACGGGACCGAGATGGCCGCACCGATTCTGAACAGGAAAATGATCATTGCGGTGTAAAGGATCTTCTTGCGAAGTTCCGGAGTTTTAAGAGCATTGACTAACGTCTGAAGCATCTTATACCTCCTCGGCCTTCCCGCCTGCTGCCTCGATCTTCTCTTTGGCAGTCTTGGAATAAGCATTCACTTTGACGTCAAGCTTCTTGGTGAGTTCGCCGTTGCCGAGAACTTTGACACCGTCCTTGACTTTCTTGATGAGACCGGCTTTGATGAGGGCCTCCGCGTCGACGACGTCACCGTCGTTGAAGCGGGCTTCCAGATCAGAGACATTGACGGTCACGATCTCTTTGGCAAAGATGTTGTTGAAACCTCTCTTCGGGAGACGTCTCTGAAGGGGCATCTGGCCGCCTTCGAAACCGGCTCTCTGAGAGAAACCTGCTCTTGCCTTCTGGCCTTTGTGACCCTTACCGGCGGTCTTACCCTGTCCGGAAGCGGGACCACGGCCAACACGTTTTACTTCCTTTTTGGAACCCTTTGCAGGGGAAAGCTCGTGTAATTTCACTGTACTGCACCTCCCAGTCAAGCTTCGTTGACGACTTCGATCAGATGACGGATCTTGTGCACCTTACCGGCCGTCTGGGGGTTGTCAGGCTGAGTGGTGACATCCCCGATTTTGCGAAGACCAAGAGAATGAGCAGTAGCAATCTGGTCTTTCTTGTTTCCGATCAGGCTGCGGACGAGCTTGATCTGCACAGTTTTTTCTGCCATTTCAGTCTCCTCCTTAGCCTAAGATCTCGTCGACAGTTTTGCCGCGGATCTCTGCAACTTCTTCCACGTTACGAAGCTGGGACAGACCGTCGAGGGTCGCCCGAACGACGTTACACGGATTGTTGGAACGGAGCGCCTTGGAACGAATGTCCTTGATGCCGACCGTTTCCACGACCGCACGGACCGGGCCGCCGGCGATAACGCCGGTACCGGGAGCAGCAGGTTTCAGCAGGACGACGCCTGCGCCATACTTGCCGATGACCTCATGCGGGATGGTGGAGCCTTTCAGAGAAACCTTCATCAGGTTTTTCTTGGCGTCTTCAATACCCTTGCGGATCGCGTCCGGTACTTCGCCGGACTTACCAAGACCGAAGCCGACCAGACCGTTGCCGTCGCCGACGACGACGAGAGCGGCGAACTTGTAGATACGACCACCCTTGACGGTTTTGGAAACACGGTTGATGGTAATGACGCGTTCCTCGAGCTCTAAATTAGATGCATCAATTTTAGCCAAAAGTCTTCCTCCTCCTCACATTAGAATTCCAGGCCGCCCTCACGGGCGCCTTCTGCAAGTGCTGCCACACGGCCGGTATAAACATAGCCGCCGCGGTCAAACACGACTTCTTTGATGTCTTTCTTCACTGCACGCTCGGCAAGGACTTTGCCGACTTCGCGTGCGGCGTCTTTGTTTCCGCCGTACTCTTTGAATGTCTTTTCATTGGAAGACGCGGCGACAAGGGTCTTGCCGGCGACATCGTCAATGATCTGAGCATAGATGTTGTTGGTGGAGCGGTAAACGCAGAGGCGCGGACGTTCCGCAGTGCCGGAGATCTTTCCGCGAACTCTCTTGTGACGCTTAAGACGAGCTTTATTGCTATCCGGTTTAGAAACCATTTGAGTTCACTCCTTTTCTTACTTACCGCCCTTACCGGCTTTACCTTCCTTGCGGCGGATGTGTTCGTCTGCATACTTGATGCCCTTGCCCTTATAGGGTTCCGGCGGACGCTTCTCGCGGATTTCAGCAGCGAACTGGCCGACCTTCTGTTTGTCGGCGCCGGAGATGGTGATCTTGTTGCCGTTCACTTCAGCGGTAAGGCCTTCCGGGACGGCCATTTCGACCGGATGGGAATAGCCGACCGTCAGGTTCAGGGTGTTCCCCGAAACAGCGGCACGGTAACCGACACCATTGATTTCGAGCACTTTCGAGAAACCTTCGGAAACGCCTTTCACCATGTTGGCGATGAGTGCGCGATAAAGGCCGTGATAGGCTCTGTTCTGCTTCTGGTCATTCGGACGCTCGCAAATGACTTCGGCGCCTTCGACCTTCACAGTAATATTCGGATGCACATCCTGAGTAAGGGTGCCCTTCGGGCCCTTTACGGTAACAGTGCTTCCGTCCACTTTGACTTCGACCCCCGCGGGAACCGCGATGGGCTTTTTGCCGATTCGAGACATTGTCCTGTTTCCTCCCTTACCAAATGAATGCCAGAACCTCGCCGCCGACGTTGGCCTTGCGAGCTTCTTTATCTGTCATAACGCCCTTCGGAGTCGAGAGGATGGCAACGCCAAGGCCCTTCATGACCTTCGGCATATCCTCGCAGCTCGTGTAGATCCGCAGACCCGGCTTGGAGACTCTTCTGAGACCCGTGATGACCGGGGACTTGTTCGGACCGTATTTGAGCGTGATCGTAATGATACCCTGCTTGCCGTCTTCTTCGACGGTGAAGCCTTTGATGTACCCTTCATCAACCAGAATCTGAGCAATAGCCTTCTTCATGTTCGATGCGGGAACGGTCACGGTATCATGCTTTGCTGCGTTAGCATTTCTGATTCTTGTAAGCATATCTGCTACAGAGTCTGTAACCTGCATGTTTGTTTTCCTCCCTTAGCTTTGCTCTGATTACCAGCTGGCTTTCTTGACACCCGGGATCTGGCCCTTGTGTGCAAGTTCTCTGAAGCAAACTCTGCATACGCCGTATTTACGAAGGTATGCGTGAGGTCTGCCGCAGATCTGGCATCTGTTATGCTGTCTGGTCGAATACTTCGGCTCTCTGGCAGCTTTGACTTTCATGGATGTTTTAGCCACAGTTCATACCTCCCTTATTCCTTCGCAAACGGTGCGCCCATGAGGGTCAGCAGTTCTTTTGCTTCTTCGTCCGTCTTCGCGGTGGTGATGAACGCGATGTCCATACCGCGGATGGCGTCGATCTTATCGTAATCGATTTCGGGGAAAATCAGCTGTTCCTTGATGCCCATGGAATAGTTGCCACGGCCGTCGAAGGAGTTCGGGTTGATGCCCCGGAAGTCTCTGACGCGCGGGAGCGCGAGGTTGAAGAACCGATCGAGGAACTCATACATTCTTTCACCGCGGAGAGTGACTTTCGCGGCGATGGTCATGCCTTCACGAAGTTTGAAGTTCGCGACGGATTTCTTGGCCTTGATGAGAACCGGTTTCTGACCGGTGATGATGGACAGGTCGTTGACGACCGCGTCCAGGACCTTCGCGTTTTCTTTGGCTTCGCCGCAGGCGACATTGACCACGATCTTATCGAGCTTCGGGATCTGCATGACGCTGCTGTAACCAAATTTCTCCATGAGAGCAGGTGCGACTTCGTTAACGTAAACGTCTTTCATTCTAGCCATTGTTCACTTGCCCTCCTTTATTCGAATTTCGCGCCGCACTTTTTGCAGACACGGTATTTCTTACCGTCTTCTGTCGTGTGGCCGACGCGGGTCGCCTTGCCGCATTCCGGGCAGACGAGCTGGACTTTGTCAGCGTAAAGAGCGGATTCCGCCTTTACAAGACCGCCGGTCTCGCCCATGGTGCGGGGCTTAACGTGTTTCGTGATGATGTTGATGCCTTCGACAATGACCTTGCCCTCTGCCGGAGAGACCGCAAGGACCTTGCCTTTCTGGCCATGGTATTTGCCGTTGATGACAACAACTTCATCGCCGGTTTTCACATGAACTTTATTCATTGTCTTGCTACCTCCGATTACAGTACTTCGGGAGCAAGAGAGAGGATCTTGGTGAAGTCCTTACCTCTGAGTTCTCTTGCCACAGGCCCGAAAATACGTGTTCCTCTCGGGCTCTTATCGTCTTTGATAAGAACGGCTGCGTTTTCATCGAAACGGATATAAGTACCGTCGTCTCTGCGCACGCCGTTGACAGTTCTGACAACAACTGCTTTCACTACTTCGCCTTTTTTGACAGCGCCGCCGGGTGTTGCTTTTTTGACAGAAGCAACGATGACGTCGCCGATGTTGGCGTATCTCCTGTTCGTGCCGCCCAGGACTTTGATGCACATGATTTCTTTGGCACCAGAGTTGTCGGCGACCTTGAGGAGAGTCTGCTGCTGAATCACAGTAATTCCTCCTTATTTACTTGGCCTTCTCAATGATTTCGACGACGCGCCATCTCTTGTCTTTCGAGATCGGGCGGGTCTCCATGATGAGAACGCGATCGCCTACGCGGCATTCGTTGTTTTCGTCGTGTGCTTTATATTTGACCGTACGGTTGACGATCTTTTTGTAGAGCGGGTGCTGAACCCTGTCGCGGACAGTCACGACGACCGTTTTGTCCATTTTGTCGCTGCTGACGACACCGACGCGGGTTTTTCTAAGATTTCTTTCCATGCTTCAAACCTCTCTTTCCTCAGGCTTCCGTGCCGTGAAGCTCGATATCGCGCTGAATGGTTTTGATGCGGGCGATATCTTTTTTGACGGCACGAATGCGGGTCGGGTTTTCCAGCTGATTGATGGCCTGCTGGAAACGAAGTTTGAAAAGCTCGTCTTTGAGCTCGGAAAGCTTTGCGTCGAGTTCAGCGGCAGACAGCTCTCTAAGTTCCTGAGCTTTCATTCTTATTCACCATCCTCTTGGTCTTTGACTACGAACTTACATTTGATGGGAAGCTTGTTGGCGGCAAGACGCATGGCCTCGCGGGCAACTTCTTCGTCGACACCGGCGAGCTCAAACATGACTCTGCCCGGTTTGACAACGGCGACCCAGTATTCGACGGCGCCCTTACCTTTACCCATTCGGGTCTCGGCGGGAGTCTTCGTAACGGGCTTGTCAGGGAAGATCTTGATCCAGACCTGACCGCCACGCTTGATGTAACGGGTCATGGCGACACGGGCCGCTTCGATCTGAGCGGAAGTGATCCATGCCGGTTCGAGAGCGACAAGACCGTACTGGCCGTAGGTGACCGTGTTACCTCTGGTCGCTTTACCTTTCATGCGTCCACGCTGTACTCTTCTGTACTTCACTCTTTTGGGCATCAACATTACTTAGCTCCCCCTTCCTGTCTTCTGTTGCGATTTCTTCTCGGGCGGTCGGAACGGTCACGACGATCGTTTCTCGTATTCGCGGCTTCCTGAAGAACTTCGCCTTTGTAGATCCACACTTTTACTCCGATTCTACCGTAAGTGGTAGCCGCCTCGACGAAGCCGTAGTCAATGTCGGCTCTGATGGTCTGCAGCGGGATGGTGCCTTCATGATAGCTCTCCGAGCGGGCGATTTCAGCGCCGCCCAGACGGCCGGATACCTGGACTTTGATACCCTTTGCGCCAAGTCTCATCGTTCTGCCGATCGCCTGCTTGACCGCGCGTCTGTAGGAGACACGGCGCTCGAGCTGACCGGCGATATTTTCCGCGACGAGGGTGGCATCAAGGTCAGGCTGTCTGATTTCTACAATATTAATAGAAACCGGTTTGCCGATCATTTTCTCGACTTCAGCCTTCAGCTTTTCGATTTCTGCGCCGCCGCGGCCAATGACGATACCGGGCTTTGCGCAATGGATGTTGATTCTGACACGTTTCGTGTCGCGCTCGATTTCAACCTTCGGAACACCGGCTGCTTTCAGACGGTCAAGAAGGAACTTTCTGAGCTTGTAGTCTTCCACAAGAGTCTTGCCGAAGTCTTTGTCATCTGCATACCAGCGAGATTCCCAGTCTTTGATGACGCCGACACGAAGACCAGTGGGGTTTACTTTCTGTCCCATGTTTTTTCCTCCTCCGTTGGTTATTCTGCTTCCTTGAGCACGATGGTGATGTGGGAAGTTCTCTTACGAATGATGTAAGCTCTGCCCTGTGCTCTCGGACGGATACGCTTGAGGGTCGGACCCTGGTTCACGTAGCACTCGGCGACGTAAAGCTTCGAGGTGTCCATGTTTTTGACCTCAGCGTTTGCCATTGCGGATTTCAGGACCTTCTCAAGGACCTCACACGCGGCTTTCGGTGTGTGCTTGAGGATGGCCATTGCTTTTTCGGCATCTTCACCGCGGATCAGGTCGAGAACGATCTGGACTTTGCGCGGCGCGATCCGAACGTAGTTTGCGGATGCTTTAGCTTCCATTGTTACACACTCCTTTTAGCCTGATTTGGACCCCGAATGACCTCTGAAGGTCCGGGTCGGTGCGAATTCACCAAGTTTATGTCCGACCATGTCCTCCGTTACATAAACCGGGACATGTTTGCGGCCATCGTGAACTGCGAAGGTATGACCAACGAAATCGGGGAAAATTGTGGAAGAACGGCTCCAGGTCTTCAGAACCTGCTTGTCGCCGGTCTCGTTCATTTTCTGAACCCGGGCCAGCAGCTTCGGCTCTACGAAGGGGCCTTTCTTAGTACTTCTGCTCATGATCCTTTGCTCCTTTCACGATTATTTGCCGTTGCGACGTCTTACGATCATCTTATCGGACTTCTTATTATGTTTACGGGTCTTGTAGCCGAGAGCCGGTTTACCCCACGGGGTAACAGGGCCCGGACGGCCGATGGGCGATTTACCTTCACCACCGCCGTGCGGGTGGTCGTTCGGGTTCATGACGGAACCACGGACGGTCGGACGGATGCCCATGTGACGGGTGCGGCCCGCCTTACCGATTTTAACGTTCGCGTGGTCCGTGTTGCCGACCTGGCCGATGGAGGCCATGCAGGTTTCCGGAACGTTGCGAAGTTCGCCGGACGGCATACGGAGAAGGGCATAGCCGTTCTCTCTCGCCATGAGCTGGGCAGCGTTGCCGGCCGATCTTGCGAACTGGCCGCCGCGGCCCGGATACAGCTCGACGTTGTGGACGAACGTACCGACCGGGATGTTGACGAGCGGAAGAGCGTTGCCGGGCTTGATGTCGGCGTCGGGACCGTTTTCAATGGTATAACCGACTTTCAGGCCGACGGGAGCGAGGATGTATCTCTTTTCGCCGTCTTCATACTGGACAAGGGCGATGTTCGCGGAGCGGTTCGGGTCATACTCAAGAGTGAGGACCGTTGCCGGGCAGTCGAACTTGTCGCGCTTGAAATCGATGATTCTGTATTTTCTGCGGTTTCCGCCGCCTCTGTGGCGAACGGTGATTCTTCCGTAGCTGTTACGACCGGAATGCTTGTTCAGCGGTTCCAGCAGGCTTCTCTCGGGAGCAACCTTGGACAGTTCGGAGTAATCGGTGACCGACATGTTTCTTGTGCCGTTGGTGTTCGGCTTGATAACTCTGATCGCCATTTAATTCACACTCCTTATACCATACCTTCGAAGAACTCGATGGTCTTGGAGTCTTCGGTAAGGGTCACGATCGCTTTCTTCCAGGAAGCCTTGTAGCCTTCGAAGCGGCCATAGCGGCGTTTCGGACCACGGACGTTCATGGTGTTGACTTTCTGAACTTCGACACCGAAGAGCTCTTCGCAAGCCTTTTTGATCTCGATCTTGTTGGCATCCTTGGCAACGGCGAAGGTGTACTTCTTCATGGCCGTGTTGCCCATGGATTCTTCGGTGATGATGGGGCGGAGGATGATATCCTGTGCAGTCTTACTCATGCATATACCTCCTCGAGCTTTTCAACGGCAGCCTTGGCAATGACGAGCTTGTCGGCATTGAGGATGTCGTAAACGTTGATGGCGTTGACCGGGCTTACTTTGACGCCGGCGATGTTTCTGGCGCTCTTGTAGATGACTTCATCTTTTTCAGCGGTGACGACGAGCGTCTTCTTGGCTCCGCTGAGCTTATCGAGTGCCGCGACCATGTCTTTGGTCTTGATGGCATCCATCTTCAGTTCGTCGACAACGACGAAATCTTCGGATGCGACTTTGTCAGACAGTGCGGATTTCATAGCAAGCTTCCTGACCTTCTTGTTGATGCTGCCGCCGTAGGTGCGGGGCTTCGGGCCAAGAGCGACACCGCCGTGTCTCCACTGCGGAGAGCGGGTGGAACCCTGTCTTGCATGACCGGTGCCCTTCTGTCTCCAGGGCTTGCGGCCGCCGCCTCTGACTTCTGCGCGTGTGAGGGTGGACTGAGTACCCTGACGCTGGTTCGCCAGATAGTTGACAACGACAAGATGAACAGCGGACATGTTCGGCTCGATGCCGAAGATGCTGTCGTTAAGGTCCATCTTACCGGTCTCCTTACCGGCAAAGCTGAAAACTTTTACGCTAGGCATGTCTTACTCCTCCTTACGCTTTTACTGTATCTTTCAGAATGACGATTCCGCCCTTCGGGCCCGGAACGGCGCCCTTGATGGCGATGAGGTTGTTTTCGGCATCGACCTTGACAACATCGAGATTCTGGATGGTGACGCGCTCGTGACCGAGATGACCGGCGAGCTTCTTGCCTTTGAAGACACGGGACGGATCGGAGCAGGCGCCCAGCGAACCGGCATGTCTGGCGTTCGGACCGGTACCATGGGATTCCTTCAGGCGGTGGAAGTTCCAGCGCTTGATGGCACCTGCGGTACCCTTACCTTTGCTCGTACCGATGACATCGACTTTGTCTCCGGCGGCGAATGTGTCAGCTTTGACGACGTCTCCGACGTTCAGTGCGGAGGTGTCAGCCAGACGGAACTCGCGAAGCACTTTCTTCGGAGCGACGTCCGCTTTGTCGAAATGACCCTTTTCGGGCTTGTTGACTCTGGTGACCTTGACGTCGCCGAAACCGAGCTGAACGGCTTCGTAACCATCGTTCTCGATGGTCTTCTTCTGGACGACAGGACACGGACCTGCTTCAATGACGGTGACGGGAATGACGTTTCCGACTTCGTCAAAGAGCTGCGTCATACCGATTTTCTTACCGATAAGACCTTTCTGCATATTGTTTTCCTCCTTTGGTTATTGGTTGACGATGCATCGCCAACATGACCGTTCGATGCGAACTCTGAGATGGCTTACAGCTTGATCTCGATGTCCACACCGGCGGGAAGCTCAAGACCGGTCAGCGCTTCGATCGTTTTCTGCGAAGGTCTGATCACGTCGATGAGTCTCTTGTGGGTGCTCTGCTCAAACTGCTCACGGCTGTCCTTGTATTTGTGGACGGCGCGCAGGATGGTGACGACTTCCTTCTCGGTCGGCAGCGGCACGGGACCGGAGACCTTGGCGCCGGTGCGCTTGGCAGTCTCGACGATCTTCTCGGCGGCGGTGTCGACGAGGGTATGGTCATAACCCTTCAGTCTGATGCGGACCTTTTCTTTTGCTGCTTTGGTTTGTGTTGCCATTGTGTTTTCCTCCTATGGATTGATAATGGCGGGCACTTTACTGTACACGGCGCCGGGTGTTTCCCTTTTCAGTATTAGAAAAACCTGGCGGCCTTCCGGCCTCCGGGTGGCGGTGAACAGTCTGGCATAATCCTCCCGCGCTGCAACCCTGCGGGGTTCTTATACACAATATTCTTTCGCCCGGTTTAAAATCGGACATACTCCGCGGAAATTCCCCGTCTCGAAGGACGGCCACCTCCCGCATCAACGCATGACTCTACGCGTTGCTGGACGCAGTACGCCCAGTCGCGTGCCGTAAGATAGTAGCATATATATAAAGGGAATGCAAGAAAAATTTTGGCTTTTTTTACAAACTTTTTTGAGAAATTTTGGAGGGTTGCACAAAGCCCCAAAATCTTGTGTGTTCGCTTTTTCCTGACACAAAATATGCCCGGCAGTTGCCAACCGATTTTTGTGTGTTTATAATGTATATACTTTAAAAAGCTTAAGGAGAATCCTTATGTCCAGACCTCTGGCGGACCGCATCCGCCCGCAGACCCTCGATGAAATGGTCGGGCAGCGCCACCTGCTGGCCCCCGGCTGCGCGCTGCGCAACATCGTGGAGTCCGGAAACATCCCGAATCTCATCTTCTACGGTCCCTCGGGCATCGGCAAGACGACGCTCGCGAACATCATCGCGAAGGAGACCAACAAGAAGTTATATCGCCTCAACGCTACCACCTCCGGTATCCAGGATATCAAGGACATGGTAGCGGACGTCGGCACGCTGGCCGCGCCGAACGGCATCCTTCTGTACCTCGATGAGATCCAGTACTTCAACAAAAAACAGCAGCAGAGCCTGCTCGAATACCTGGAGAGCGGCGACATCACGATGATCGCTTCTACCACGGAGAACCCGTATTTCTATGTGTACAACGCGGTCATTTCCCGCTGCACGGTCTTCGAGTTCAAAAGCGTAACAGCGGAGGACATCGTCCCGGCCGTGGAACGCGCATTCCGGATCGTCGGAGAAGAAAACGGTGTCACCTATGACGTGCCCGAAGACGTCGCTTTTGCCATCGCGCAGGCGGCGGGCGGCGATGTACGCAAAGCCATTACCACAGTGGAGCTTTGCTCCATGGCGGCCGGCGCCGGAGAAGGCGATCCGCCTTCCGTTACGGTGACCGCGGACCTGATTGAGCAGATCACCGCGAAGTCCGCCATGCGGTATGACCGCGCCGGAGACGACCATTATGATATCGTCTCCGCCTATCAGAAATCCATGCGCGGCTCTGATCCGGACGCGGCGCTCCACTACCTTGCCCGTCTGCTGGAAGCCGGGGACCTGCCTTCTGCCATCCGGCGGCTGCTGGTCTGCGCCTGCGAGGATGTGGGACTTGCCTACCCGCAGATCATCCCGATTGTCAAAGCCGCCTGCGACATTGCCCTGCAGGTCGGTCTGCCGGAAGCGAAGATCCCGCTGGCCGACGCCGTCATTCTGGTGGCGACCAGCCCGAAGTCCAATGCCGGGGATCAGGCGATCACCGCGGCAATGTCCGATCTTGCCGCGGGCCGTTCCGGTCCCATTCCCCGTCAGCTACAGAACAAGCATTTTGACGGCGAAGACCAGGAAATAAAGGGCCAATTCTATATCTACCCGCACGACTATCCGAACCACTGGACGTACCAGCAGTACCTGCCGGACGCCCTGGTCGGGACACAGTATTATGTCCCCGGACCCAACAAAACCGAGCAGGCCGCAAAGGCTTACTGGGACAAAATCAAGGGCACCGGAGACGAATAAGTAAATATATCACTCATTGTATTGGACCTTTCCAAATTCTTGCGGAAAACTTACTTGACAAGCGTGAAATATTACGCTCTGTATAATCGTTTTGCGTACAATTGTGAAAAACTTTGTGGAAAGGTTCAAAACAATTTTGTTAAATTACGTACCTACGCGTGTTTCACGGAATTACACACCAAATGCGGAAAAATTTCCTCTTGACAAAGGTGCAATTACGATTCGTAAATTACGAAAAAATATTCGATTTTGAAATCGTCATTCTTCACAAAAAGTCACAGACAAAAAAGAAGCTCCGACCGAAACGGTCGGAGCATTTTTGCATCCGCCAAGTGCTTGTGCATGCGATGTATGCTGCCCTGCCGTGACGATCACGCCGAGCAGGACCAGGACGATCAGCAACAGTCCCAGCAGGCCCCGTCCCCACCAGGTGGAAAGGAAGCCGCCCTTCTTTTTCTTCTTTGGCAATGCGGCACCGGGCTCTTCTCCGGTTTCGTCATCCAGGTACTTTGCGTACTCCTCCTGCATTTCAGACACAGGTAATTCCGTCGTGTTTTTCAGGTAAAATTCCCGCCGGATGGTTTCCCAGATCTCCGGAAACAGATCCGGCTCCGAAGAGCCTTCCACAAATCGGTCATACAGGTCCAGGACCCAGTTGAAGAAGGAAAGACGTGACCGGGCAAAATCCAGCGCCCGCAGACTCCTCTCTTCTTCCAGCGCCATGACCTCCTGCTCCGTGCGGATGAATGCCGAGCGCAGCGTCGGCTCTTCTTCCGGGGCAATGCTGTCGCCCTCATTCCAGCGCAGGAGCGTATACCGTTCCGCCTTTGTCAGGCGGCGCAGCAGGGTCAGGGCCAGATCCTCGATGGTCTCCCCGTCCAGCATAACGTTTTCCCGCACCTCCGTGCGGCATTCATCCGCAGAGACGAGCGGCTCCGGAGCATCCTCCGCCCCGGGGGCCCCGACGTCAATATACTCTTCTGCCGAGAGGGTGACCGTCCGGTTCGACAGGCCTTTTCGGCAGACCTCCCTGGCCTCTTCCACAGCAAGTGCCGGGAATGCATCCGGGTCCGAAACAAACGGAAGCCGGTCGTAAAGTCGCAGATACGTCTCTTTGATGGCAGCAGCGCCAAAGGCCTCCGCCCCGTCCTCGGACGGCTCCATATATTTTCGGCAGACGGCCCTTACCGTGCCGGCGGTCGCGTTGTACAGGCACTCATAGGAGTCCTCATCTCCGCCGCGGGCCGCGGCCACCGTTGCCGCGTAATCGATCTGTTTGTTGTCCTGCATGGCTGTTCTCCCAAATCGCAAAGTATTCCTGAGATGTTTTCATTATACAACAAAAACCCTCCGGCGGGAAACCGCCGGAGGGTCCGGTTTTTACAGAGTCACATCGCCTGTGCGGTGTCAGCCCATAATGTCAAGGAAACTGTTGTAGGTCTTGAGGCCGGCTTCGTCATACGCGAACGCGCGGGCGCCGGTCTTGCCGTTCCAGTCATAAGTGACAAGGTCGACAGACGCTTCGTCGGCATAGCGGCAGGTCAGCCAGTTGTCGCCGACATACAGTTTCGTGATATCGCCGTCTTTTTCCGTCTTCGTCAGCGTGGTGTCTTCCACATAGTTCAGGGTCTCATCGCCAACGGTGACGGTCTGAAGCATGCCGTCTTTGTAGTTGTAGACAGCCGTTTCAATGGCGTCGCCATTCGGGTCCGCGAGAACGACTTCACTGAGGAGGCCGTTGTCAGTCTTGAACTGAAGGGATTTCTCCGCGCCGAGAGCGTCGGTGTACTTGAGTTCCGTCAGCACGCCGTTCGCAAGTTCCGGAATGCTGTAGAACGTGTAGGCATACTTGACGAGCGGGGACTTCGCGTCGCTGGTGTGGGAAATGACATAAGCGACGGGGTTGTTGTTGATGACATTCAGACCGGTCAGGAAGCGGCCGAGGTCATTGGTGCCGATGTTCAGGACGGTGCCGTCCACCGTAACGGGAACGGTCTTCGTCTTGACGTCCGCGTCAATGAGGTACGCATCCAGGTCACCCTCTGCCACGACTTCCGCTTCGGGAGCGGCGACCGTGACGGCCGGAGCAGCGACTTCGGTGTCGACTTTACCGGACTTGTTGCAGCCTCTCAGCGCGCCGAACAGGATGCCGAGGAGGACGAGCAGCGCCAGAAGCGGCAGGAGCCATTTCCAGAAGCCGGCAAGGCCCTTCTTCTTGCCTTCTGCGTCTGCGACGACGGCAGCAGCCTTGTCCTTCGCCTCTTCATAGTCCTCTTTGACTTCCGCCTTGATGTCGGCGGCTTTGCCTTTGAGGTCGATGTCGGGCAGGTCGATATCGGGTTTCTTCAGTTCGACGTCCGGCAGGTCCACATCGGGAAGCTTGACGTCTTTCGCTTTCGCGGCAGCGGCTGCGCCAACAGCAGCGGCGCCTGCGGCAGCGGCAGCACCGACTTTCTTGAGGTCGATGTCAGGTTTCTCGACTTCGACTTCGGGAAGGTCGACGTCCACTTTCGGCAGATCGACTTCGGGGGCCTTGACTTCCACTTCGGGAAGATCAACGTCCGGAAGTTTCGCTTCGATGTCGGCTTTGAGGTCCGCGGCTTTCGCTTTGAGATCCACATCCGGAAGGTCTACGTCGACCTTCGGCAGTTCGACATCCGGGACTTTGACGTCCACGTCAGGCAGTTCGACAGCGGCTGCTTCGCCTTTCCAGTCGAAGCCCGGCAGGTTGAGGTCGAGGTCCGCGAATTTGCCGACCAGGCCTGCTGCAGCAGCAATACCCGCACCGGCTGCCGGCCATTTCAGCTTGCCTGCAAGACCGTCCCAAATGGAGGCCCAGGACCAGCCGTCGCCTTCCGGCAGTTCATACAGGTAGGAGCCGTCGAATTTTTCTCTCATCAGACGGGTGAAGAAGCTCATCGGGGAAGCGGCATACTTCGTGTAGTCGAAGCCGTCCTTTTCCCAGGCAGCCGTCTCGTCCTCGACCTTAGTCTTGGCGATGTTCAGACCGCCGACGACCGATCCGGGCGAGATGCCGAGTTTCTTCGCGATTTCCGTGACCGAATAGCCTTCGTTCCAGAGAAGGAGTTCGGTCTTCTGGCGCTGCGGAAGAGCCGCGAGCACTTTTTCGGTCAGGTCTTTGACCGTGGCGAAGGTCAGGACGCCGTCCTTCTTCTCCGCTTTGTACTCCGCGAGGGTCAGAAGATCAAGGTCTTTGACTTCCGCGTCGGCAAGGCCGCCGAATTTGGCCGCTTTTTCCGCGCAGGTCAGGTGAGCAAGACGTTTGACCCAGTTGACGTAATCGGTCGGGTCTTTCTGGTCCGCGAATTTTTCCGCAACGGTCTCGTAAGTACCTTCGAGGGCTGCTTTCGCGTCTTCGTCATCAACGAAATACTTCTTGCAGATCTCCCAGACTTCAGGAGCAACTTCCAGGAACAGTTCCTTGTAGGAATCTGTGTCCCCTCTCAGGGCAGCGATGACACGCCGGGCGAGAGCAAGTTTTTTCTCATCCATGGGGTTCACCTCAAACTTTCTTTTATTATCTTCGGTATCTTCCGCACACATACATCAGCCATTTTCTCTTTGCGCGGAAAGACTACTTTGACACTTAAAGTATACCGCAATTTTTTATGCTCGGATGACTTTTTTTCAAAATATTTGGACAAATGTGAAAATCGCCCCCTTTTTTGTGGAGGCGATTTGCGCGTTTTTTATTCAGTGATATCGCTTCAGAGCCGCTTCGACCCGGGGCGCCAGGAGTTTGCCGAGCGCGCCGACAATGGCACCGGTCACGAGTCCGGCGACCAGCAGCACCGGCAGGTAATAGGCCAGCTGAACGGTCTGCACGATGAGGGCCGCCGTCAGGACCTGCCCGATGTTGTGCATGACGCCGCCCGCCATCGAAATGCCGATGAGGGAATACCCTTCCCGGCGGGTCAGGACCCACATGAGCAGAAAGCTCAGAAGACCGCCGGCCAGGCTGTACCACAGAGCCATGACGTTGCCGAAGAGCAGGGATGACAAAAGAATGCGCACCATGCTGATAAGAAAGACGTCAAGGGCCGGCAGGAAGGACAGACCCAGCAGAACGATGAGGTTCGCGAGGCCCAGTTTAATGCCCGGCACGCCGAAGTTCAGCGGAATAAAGGTCTCGATATAGGAGAAGATCATCGCCAGCGCGACCAGGATGCCGTCGAGCGCAACTCGCCGTCCGGGAGAACCCGTGGGCGATGGATTCATTTTAGCCACAGGAACCCTCCTTTATTTCACGACGGTGTCAACGTCACTTGCTTCGCCGCTGACCACTTCCACGACGAGTTTATGCGGCAGGCAGACCAGCGTCTCCCCGGTTTTGGAGATTTTCCCCTGCTCCATGCAGTAGTGGTCCGGGCAGTCCGCCTCTTCCATGTGGGCTTTTCCGTCTTCAATGACCAGCAGATTGTGGCCGTATTCCGTGTCAAAGGGGACCTGCTGTTCCTCGACCAGCGCGTAGGTGCCGACGACTTTGCCGTCGATTTTCACCTGCACCGAGCCGCCGGCCTCCCCTCCGGTAAAATGAAAGACCAGCGCAAGAAGGCCGGCAACTGCCAGCACGACTGCAAGAATGATAAGGTCTTTCTTTTTCATTTTACGTATTCCACCTTGGCATTTTCGTTTTCCGGGGTGAAGTTGTCTTTCAGGCCATTGGAGACGACCAGCGTTCCGTCCTTTTCGCAGAGGACAAACTGGAACTCGTCCGCGTGGGCCCGCCAGTATTCGACCGCCTTGTCCTTGCCCATAATGAACAGGGACGTGGACAGGCCGTCCGCCAGCATGCCGTCTTCGCAGACAATGGTCACGGACAGCAAGCCGCTGTCGGCAGGGGAGCCGGTCGACGGGTCGATGATGTGGTGATACGTCACGCCGTCTTCTTCAAAGTAGCGCTCATATCCGCCGGAAGTAATGACAGCCATATCGTGCGTCTGAATGATGCCGAGCATGCCGTCCGCGTCCTCCGGGTCCTGGATACCGACCTTCCACTCCGAGCCGTCCGGCTTGAACCCGACCGTCTGGACGTTGCCGCCAAGGTTCACGAGAGCGGAGGTCACGCCCATGTCTTTCATCAGTTTGCAGACAGCCGCCGAGGCGTAACCCTTGCCCAGGGCGCCAAAATCGATCTGCATGCCGTCTTTCTCAAAGGTGACCGTTTCTTTTTCCGGGTCATAGGCAATCTGCGACGCGTCGACCAGTGCCAGCGCTTCCTGCAGGTCCTTCTCCGACGGCACTTTGTACTCCTGGTCCGTAAAGCCCCAGAGTTTCATGACCGGATAAATGGTGATGTCGAAAACGTGGTTCGTGGACTCATACAGATCCAGCGCCTGCTTCATCAGCTTATTCGTGTCATCCGACAGCTGTCCGCCGCCGTTTTTGTTGAGGACAGTGACTTCACTGGTCTCCTTCCCTGTCGAGAGCAGCGCGTCCAGCTCGTTGATTCTTTTGACCGCAGCCTGCACGGCCGCCTCGCCTTGGTCGCCGTAAGCAGAGAGGTCCATAATGGTGTCCATCGCGAAGATTTCCCGCGTGGCAGGTTCCTCTTCCTTACTGCACCCGGCAAGCGCCAGGCATGCCGCCATGATGACCGCCAGCAGCAGGGCGATGGGTTTCTTCATATAGTTCAAAGAGATTCCTCTTTTCTACAAAACGGAAAAATGCGTCGACCTCACGACCGGCGCATTTATTGTAATAAAGTTATAAGGGGAAAGTCAATTGCTCTAACAAAAGGCGGAGCATCAGACCTTGACTCCCATTTGTTTCATAATGTCCACCATAACATCTTTATATGCCATTTCGCTAACTGCTATGAAAAAAGTTTTTTCTTCCCGAATTATATACATATATGTCTTGTCAGTATACCCTTCAACAAATGCCGAAGAAGAATCTCTTTCATCTTTTATGATTGTTAAATAGTCCGTTAGGTTTGGCTCTAATTCCTGCATACCTTCTTCGATATCATTGATATTTTCTGATGTAACGAAAGTAAACATCATGGTCTCGTTTGTATCGGTTGCAGATAACGCAATCATTCCGTCTTCTGATTCGTTTTTAATACCAAACCCGTTTTCACGCATGACCTTGACGAACGTTTCCTGTGTGAGTTGTTTAGACCCACAGGCACTCAACGAAAAGGCCATGGTCAGCAGCAATATAACAGTCAGAGCCAACGACACGCCGCGGTATGTTCTCTTTTCCATGTTATTCTCCTTTATCACTTCAGCACATAGGACGTATAAGAATCATCATCGACCAATTCCTGGAATGCTTTCTTGCCGGTAGGATCAGAAGTTGCAGGCATGCGGTCATAATAATACTTGGCAAACGGGAGCGTCGGATACGCATTTTTATAACCGACTTCTCCGTCTTTGATATAGACGTTTTCTGCAACAATATTGAGGTAATTATGCGTCCCGATATCGTTTTTGTTCCCGCTTGTAATGGTATCCTGACAACGGATGAGCAGCCGGTTCTCGCACTGTGCGTCATCGTCCTTTTTCACCTGAAAAACAATGGATGTGACCGTGTTGAAGTCATATTTTCTTGCGTTATAACGCGACTGGATACCATCTTTGCGGATCTTTGTCAGCATAGCTGACGTCAGTTTGTCGGGGTCTTTCAGGTAAGACGTCAGGCCCTTCACTTTATAAGTTTTCTGGAGGGAAGAAAACACATATCCCGCATTGGCAGAGGGCTCTTCGATTTTGACCGTGATCGTATCGCCATTCGCAATATCGCTCGGGAAATGAGTCGTCCCATAGTCGTAACCGTTATACGGTTCGCCGTTTACTTTCGCGATATAAAATCGACAGCTATCCTTCTTGTCGCCTTTTTTCACGGTAATCATATCGTCTGCGTCTTCACCGGAAACCGTATATTTCCCAAGTGATTCTTCCTGCTCGTCGGTTACGAATTTGATTTCCGCTTCCCCATCGAACCCGGAGAATTTTACAGTCAGACGCTCAAAGGGGTCGATGACCTCTGCTTTTGGGAGTTCATCTTCGCCGATGGTATAAGTGATCGTATCCGGACATGTGATGTCCACTTTCAACTTGTCCGCCAGTTTGCTTTTGGTTTCCTCATTGCAGGAAACATTCAAAGTAACCGTTTCGCCATTTTCCAGGGCGGAATCTTCTTCAAACTCAAACCGGTACTCACATACTTTCAGATATCTCTCTACAACCTCCGGTCCCATGATTCCGATATCAAAGTTATATCCATAGTATACTTCTCCACCTTTGCTCATATCTTCAGACAGAGCATCTTCCAGACCGCTGTCTTCACCAAGATTGGTATAGTCGATCTCATATCCTGCTCGTCCGGCTTTATCATAACCTTCCACTTTGATGACCAGATAGTTTGACATATCCGTTTTCTTCGTCCCGCAACCACTGAAGAGGGCCGTCATCGACGCCAGTAGCGCAAGACATAAAAACAAGCTCAGATAGCGGGGCCGTTGGCGATTTGTTTTCTCTGTCATTTCATTCTCCTCCATTCATTTCTCCGTTCGGCCAGACACGGTCGAGGAACTCCCGGACTTCGATTTTAAAAACTGCACAGGTCGGTTCCAGCAACTCCATCGGGAAGTTGCGGCGTCCGGACTCATACATGCTGACCGCATTGGGCGTCACCCCGATCTCTTTTGCCAGCTGTTTCTGTGTCAGACCTGCCGTCTTGCGGAACTCCCGAAGCACCGGTCCAATCTCATTCATAAAAAACCTCCTTGTCATTGTCGGTGAAAATGCTTTCACCTACAGGACAAAGAGGTTTCGGTTTTGGAGTTATTTTTTTTGCGAATTTTCAAAAAGTACCGAATCCGCCGCCAAACGAAAGCACGTTACTAACATTCTAATTAAGTAACCTTGCTCATTCAATTGACATCCGTCAAACTTAACAAATCGTGTAGAAAGCCGGGTCAATCGACCACACGATAGCGGATTTTATAGCTGTTTTCCACGTAATTGGACAGCTCATACAGCCCCTGCAGATAGTGGTTTTGCGTCTCGGCGGCCAGGTCTTTATCATAGTACCCTTCCGGGAAATAGAGCGCCGCGCCGGAAGTGCTGTTCGGCTCCAGGCGGATGGGCTCATCGAAAACAAAACTTCCCTTCGCTACCTGCTGCCCGTTCACCGTCGGTACGATGTAGTCGTCGACGCCGAGCACTTCCACGGTCTCATCGGACATGTTCACGAGAATCGACTCCACCTTCAGGACACCGTCTTCAAAGGTGGACTGCGCGGAGGCGATATACGGTTTCCGGTAAGAGTCCGGCAGCAGCGGGCCCAGATTGTTCATCTGCTGTGACACCGTGGCGATCGGCCCTGCGGCAATGTCAGACCATGCCGCGGAATCGGTGACGCCGGTCAATCGCCCGTCCGGCCGGATATATTGCTGTCCTGCCACTGCGGGTGTTGGGTTCGGGCCGTTATTTCCGCCGCCGGCGTTGGCGTTCGGCGCAGGTGTTGCGTTTTCCGGACCGCCATTATCTACCGTTTCGGCTGCAAGACCTCCGGTGTCGGGACCCGGGTTCAGGGCGTCTTCCGACTCTTCTGCCACCGGGTTCTCGGTTTCTTCCTCGGCGTCTTCCGTGAGCGTATCCCAGTTCCCGGATATCTCGGGGCTTCCCGCGTCCCGATGGGTGTAATGCTGCAGGCCAAAGGCAAGGCCGATCGCCAGCAGAATTGCAAGAAGGAGCGCCAGCAGGGCGACCTTGTGCTCGCCAAGACCGCGGAAGGAGACGTTCTTCTCCCGCTCCAGGCGGGTCTTTGCTCTTTTTAGTTTTTCCTTGCCATATTTCTTATTGCTTTTGACCGTGCCTTTCGGCATATCCAGTTCTTCGGCGATTTCCCGCTCCGAGGCCTCGGCCATAACGAGCCGGTAGACGTCTCTCTGGTGCTCCGGAAGATCGTTGATCATGCTTGCATAGATGTCCGCAACGTCGTCGCCTTCCAGGAGGAACCCCGGCTGTTCGCTTTTGTCTTCATCCGGAAACGACATTTCGTCCCAGGGCTCCGAGGGGTCGCGCCCCTGCTTTGCGGCGTAGTTTTTGCAAACAGAGTCACAGACTTTATAGCACCAACCAAGCAGCGCTTTGGGGTCCCGCAGCGTATCCTGCTTTTGGAAGATACGCAGCATGGTGTTCTGCAAGGCATCCTGGGCGTCTTCAGGACTGTCCGGGAACTCCTGACGGCACTTGGCGCCCATGTACCGGTAAAGAGTTATGTACAGTTCTTCTTCCGCCTTTTTGTCCCCCTCCCGCATGGCAAGCAGGAGCTCCGCCAGATAGGCCCGCCGCTCCTCCCCCGTTTTGGGTGGAGAGATTTGGAAGGTTTTGTTTTCGTCCATTTTCATTTCTCCTAACGGAGTCAGTCTACCACGGAGTAACGCAACAAGTAAACATCCATCCCGCCTTGTAACTCTGCACTTCTCAATCAAAAAAAGACCTGAGCAAGTAACACTCAGGTCTTTTCTTTTTTTCGTTTATTTCAGTTCGCCCAGCATTTGCGCCGGGTTGTCGGCGGCCTTCACTTTGGCAAAGGCTTTTTCAATGACGCCGTTTTCATCAATCAGATAGGTCGTGCGGACCACGCCCATCGTTTTCTTGCCGTACATGTTTTTCTCCTGCCAGACGTCGTAGGCTTTGATGGCCTCGAGTTCCGTATCAGACAGCAGCGTGAACGGCAGATTGAACTTCTCTTTGAATTTCCGGTGAGAGGCCACGGAGTCCTTGCTGACGCCGACGACCGTGGCGCCTTTTTCGGTGAAGGCGGGGTATAAATCGCCAAAGGCACAGGCCTGTTTGGTGCAGCCCTGCGTATTGTCCTTCGGGTAAAAGTACAGGACGAGTTTCTTGCCTTTGTACTCTTCGAGGGTATGGATGTCCCCGTTTTCGTCCGGCAGTTCGAACGCCGGGGCTTTGGTGCCGACTTCCAGCATGGCGGTTCCTCCTTATTCTTCGGTAGTATAGTCCTTTCGGTGTTTTGGGCGGCGGGCTTCGCCCTGCTTGTTCTGTTCCTTTTTCCGGTCCTTGTATACAGCGGGACGGCGGCCGACCCAGGTGTCACCGCGGGGTTGTGTTTCCGACCCGGTCCGCTTGTCGCGCCTGTGCTTCGCGCGCGTCATAGTAATTCACCCTTTCCCAACTATTATCTATGGCCGCCTCTGTCTTGTCAAAGGGGCGTTCCGATTTGTCCGACGCGTCCCGCTCCTCCGGCAGCCCGCCGCCTTCCTGCTCGAGGATCCGGAGCACTTTCTGCTCTACATATCTGATGTCCAGGGGGGCCGCCTTTGTTTCGAACGTATAGTACATGCCCCTCCCTTCATAAAGGCCGTTCTGTTCATAGGCCATGATTTTATACTTGGCCCCCGGTCCGTATTCCCCGTCATCCAGCATGCCGAGGTGCTCCAGGAAGAATTCTTTCCGATGGGGGACGTCCAGGATCATGAAGTCCGGCCGCCACACCTTTTTTCTGCCATCCACAAACACTTCCAGCGGGTACTCGTAGCGGTATGGTATCCCCAGCCTGTACAGCAGGTTGGCAATCAGCTGTTCCGACTTTGACCGCACCCGCTCCCCTCGGTCCGTCCAGAATTCTGCCGCGCCCGGCTGGAACCGGCCGGGCTCCCAGGTGACTGCTTCCCATTGTTTTCGGTATTCCTCGTCGGTCAACTGAATGGGCGTCACCAGAGCCTGCCGAGCCGGCGAAAGGGTTTCATACACTTCCTCCGCCGTCGTTCCCGGGAGCAGTTTTGCCAGTTGCTGCCAGGCCTGAAGTTCCCGCTCCGCCGCGCTCAGCACCTTCCTGTCATAGGATTTCTGCGCGAGCTTTTTGGCTTGCTTTAAGTCATTCTTTCCAAGATAAGTGCCGGTGCCGAAGTCGCCCGACCGCATCCAATAATATTTTATAGTCTCGTTCCCTCCGGTTATTTGCAGGTGGCCCTCCGGCGCTTTCGAAAGCTGTTTCTTCTTGTTGCGAATCAGCTTTTTCAGTTCCTTCTGACGATGTAAGCTCTCTCGAAATGCCACTTTCGTCATGTCTCATCGTTCCTTTCCTATATTTGGACTGGGTTTCTTTTAATATTCAAATTCCCAGTCTCCTTATTTCCTATTGTTTTGCGGCGATTTTCTTGTTTTGGACTGGCATAAATGTATTTTTGGAAATAACAGTCTTTATTCTTCAACTTAATCGCCCTTATTTTCAAAAACATAGACTGGTTTTTCGAAAAACTGCCAAAAGGCAGTCCAAGTATTGAAGTTTTACCTTGTTGAATGCCCCTAGAAAAGACTGCCTTTATCGGGAAATAGCAAATAACAGTCTTTATTATGCATGAGTGTGCTGTTTTCTCGAGGAATAGGCAATTCAAATGCCCCACGCCACCCGTAAATAAGCAAAAAGGACCCAACGGCCTGCCACCAGCAGGCCTGTTGGATCCTTCAGCGTTTCACGTGGACTTCTGCGAAACGGAGCTTTACGTTCCAATGGCAAAGCTTCTGTAAAAATTTTAGTTGGCGGAGGGCCCGCCTGTCAATAGAAAGAAACATTCGCCCCCCGGCCGCAGGGTCGGAGGACGTTTCTTGCATTGTGATGTTTTCAGGTTCACTCTTTCCGGTAGATCCACGGACCTTCCAGCCCGGCGCGGTACTTCGCCGGGGTCACGCCGTTCTTCGCCTTGAAAGCGCGAATGAACTGCGCGGACTCCTTGAACCCGACAGTCCTGGCGATTTCCTCCACGGTCAGCTGGCTGGCCCGCAGCAGTTTTTCCGCCCGCTCCAGCCGGTAGTTGCGCAGGAGCGTCGAGAACGGCTGGCCGGTCTCTTTGTGGATCAGGCTGCTGAGGTACGGCACGGAAAAGTGGAACTCTTCCGCCAGTTCGCTCAACGTCACAGTGCTGTAGTGGTAGGCGATATACGACAAGATCTCCCGCATCTGCGGATGGGAATACACCAGCTCGGTCAGGTCGTTCCGCCGGTCGAAATAGCGCTGCGCCAGGTAGGTCGCCATGGCGAAGAACTGATAATACGTCGTCTGCGCATACAGTTCCGGGTCCCGCTCCTGGTTGTCATAAAGAATGAAGACATAATCCCGGACCAGCTCATCCTGCTCCGTCGGATAGCACATGGGCACGTGCAGATGAAACGAGTCCCTCAGGCCCAGTTCCCAGAACACTTCCTTTTCCACGCGGATTTCGAACAGCAGGCTGCCCTCGTCTATACAGGTCGAGAAGTTCGTGCCTTCCGGCAGATAAAGAAAAGAACCGTTTTCCTGCCGGAATGTCTTCCCCTCAATCGTCACGTCCACCGCTCCGGCGCCCACATACAGAAGAACAATGTAAGCTTCACAGCGCACGCCCATGTCCACATAACGCGGCACCTTTCGGATTTCCACGCCGGTCTCCTTCGGAAACAGGTGGTAGACGCCCTCCGGAGTCCTGACCCGGGTCTTTTCGAACGCGCTCCAGTAAGACGCGTAGTCCATAAGGACGCCCGTCTTCCCGTGCGTGTCTTTGGCGATCTGCTCAATGGGGTCCAGCGCTGTCAGAGCAGCCGTAAGTTCTCGGATCATGTCATGTCTCCCGCAAAGTATTTGTACCTGTTTAACGTACCGCAAAATCCTGAGAAATACAATTATTTGTACAAGCTTTCAAAAAGATAATCAAGTTTATTGACCGGGCTTCGGTCGGCTGCGAGCACAATAAAACCCGCCTGCCGCAGGGACAGGCGGGTCGCTCATATACAGGTTTTATTCTTCCACAACCACAGCAGCTTCGACCGCATTTTTGCGGACGGACTCGATGCCGTTCTTGCAGCCGGGTTTGGCAGTGTAGCCTTCGGAAGCAGCGATGGTCTCGCCATTCTTCGCCTTCAGGCGGAAGCGGAACTCCCCGGCTTTGTCGAGATAGATCTCGAACTTCGGGTTCTTTTCCGTTGCGTAGCCGTCTACCGTCTGGTCTTCCACGGCGGCGATCGGCGCGTTCGTTGCAACGCTCTTCACACCGTTCTTGGCGCCGTCCAGGCTCTTGTAGACCTGAGAGGTGGCGATGACTTCGCCGTTGCCGGCTTTCAGGTTGAACACGTAACCGGTGTTGGTCGGTTTGATGGTAAATTTGCCCATGGGGAATTCCTCCTTTGAAATTGTTATGACACCTTTATTGTAACGGTAGCAGCCGGCCTTGGCAAGGTTCAAAACGCCTTTACATAACGGCACAAACCCGCTGCGGCAAATGCCACAGCGGGTCCGCTGTGTATGTATGAGTAAAGTTGCAGGGAGCAACAACTCATCGAGTGATAATACCTCAGGTCATAATCGTCGTGTTGCCCTGATGGTAATAAGTGACCGGTGCTTCTCCGTATTTCAGGGTGTCAAGGACCTGGCTGGCAATATATTTGTGGCCGTCAGCGGTCGGATGCGAGCACCACATGAACCACTTGAGGAAACTGGTGCCAAAGGTGATCCATGTCACCATAGAAGGCCATTCATTGGTCTCGGTATCCTGCGCATAAGCATATTTGTAGTAACCCTTTTCGAACGGAATGTTCTCACGGGTGACCGCAATGCCGGACAGGTAGCGGTTCATAAGTTTCGTATACCACCACATGATCTTGCCGGTCTTGACACCAAGGATGTCGTCAAACTGTAGTTCCTTCGTCGCGTTGTACAGGCCGACCGCAACAATGTCGAGCTGTTCGACACCGGCAGCGGTAAAGTCATCATGAACAGCGTTCATAAACGCGTCGACACGATCAAAGTACCGGAAATAACAGTTCAATTCATCATTGATGAGGTTGCCGAGGATATCCGGCTGCGCCAGAACGACATTGCCGACTTTCTGGATGAGTTCGGCGGCTTCCAGAAGATTGCCGGCAGCCAAAAGCGCTTTGAAATTGTCATCGAACTTGATGACGAGAGAATGGTGCTGATCTCCCGCGGCAATGGCATCTTTCAGTTGGAAGTATGCATCCATGAGCGGACCGGTGATCATATCGTTGGCGCCGACCATTGTCGTAACAAGAACTTTCTTGCCCTTTGACTTTTTCAGAGCCTTTTTATACTGCTTGCGAAGTTTCGTCAGCGTAGCCTGACCCTCTTCGGTATAAAGATCCCACAGGAGGTTGTCGCCGTTGAGCTGGATATCATCAATGGTATTCTCGAATTCGGGGTCAACGATTCGTGTCATACCAAGAGCAGACATTCCTTCCCGCGCAAACTTATAGTAATTCTTACTGCCGCGTTCAATGCCTACCTCGCTGGCAAGAATGTCAGGATAAGTCCCCTCGACACGGTTACCATAGGTTTTACCGTTGAAGGACTGAAGAGTGCCACCCTGCTCAACTTCTTCCCGGGAGATAAAGAAATACCCCGCGGAAATACTGTCACCGAAAGTCAGATACATGTCATACTGCGGCGCTTTATCCTTGTCAAAATCAAAAGCAAACGCGGCGGTGCTGACGACACCGACCATCATTACGACGGAGAGTAAGATCGCCAGGACTTTTCTCACCTGTTTCATTTCATCATTTCCTTTCTTTCTCGTTGTTTATGATCCTCAGCACTCTTTCTCAAGCGCTGTGAAATCGACTTTTCCGATATCCGTGCGCGGAAGTTCATCGCGGAACTCATACACAAAGGGACGCATGTAATCGACCAGTTTGTCCTCGGCCAGTTCCCGTAATTCTGCTTCCACATTTAACGGATCGGTTTTTGCGGATTCCTTCAGCTGAACGAAGGCTTTCGGGCGATTGAATTCATCTCGGCTCATGGGCACGACACAGATGTCGCTGACCTCCGGGTGTGCCGCAAGTTCGTCTTCGACCGCATTCGGGAATACTTTCAGAGCGCGTCCGTTCCGATACGTCAGGAAAAGACGTTTCATTCGCCCGGAGATAAAGAGCTGTCCGTCCTCATTGATATACCCGAGGTCACCGGTATGGATCCACTCGCTCCCGTCCGGGTGCAGCTGATGGAAATTATGATTCTCTTCATCGTTGTCGATGTACCCCAACATCTCGGTTGCAGTCTGTACACAGACTTCACCGATCTCATAGTATCGGCACTCGCAGTGGTTCTTGTTGTCATAGATCATGACCTCATTGAACGGATGCGGATAACCGACACTGCCAGGCTCGTTGTGATAAGGGTACGTAGTGAACGCACTCGCGCAGAGTTCTGTCATACCATACCCTTTTGCCAGATGCGGCAGGCACCCGTGTTTGCCCAGAAAATCGTTGAACTCTTCCTCGAATTCCTTTGTCGCGCCCTCGCCTCCAATGGCGATGCACTCGACTCCCGATAAATCGACGTTTTCCATTTTGGAGTCCGTCATCATCGGTGCGAAATAAGCCGCGATCCCGCAAATCAGGCTTGGCCGATACAGTTTGAAATACGTTGGCCAGTCTTTGGCATCGAACTTGGGGATGAGGATATTCGCGGCCCCAAGGCATAACGGCATATGCAGGTTGACACAGAGACCGTAAATGATAAACGGGACAACGATGTTAAGCGCCGCCTTATCTTTGCGGAAGCCGGTCGGCATCACTTCTTTGTAGACTTTTGCGACCATATTAAAGGAGCGGTCGTTCAGGTAAAGCCCCTTCGGTTTTCCGGTCGTTCCTCCGGTGTGCCCCAAAACCGCCGGTGCCAAAGGATCCCGATGTACATGGACAGATGGTTTTCCATGCCCTTCTTTCAGGAACGAAGCCCATTTGCGAGCCAGCGGATGTTCCTTCCAGGATGGGTCGACCTTTTCCATCTTCTGTTCAAAGAACGGACGAATATAGAACGGAAGGTCTCGTTTCAGGTCATACACGACAACTTGTTCGACAAACGGCGACTGTTTCGCTGCCGTAAGAACATTCTTTGCGAAAATATCGACAGTCAGAATGATTTTGCTTTTTGCCTCGGCAAAATAATCGGCAAAGTCTTCGGGGGAAGACAGAACATTCAGGAAGTTTACGATAGCGCCGACTTTGTTGATAGCATAGAACAGTACGGAAGACGGCACACTGGAGACGGTGACCACACTGACCACATCGCCCGGCTGAACACCGGCGACAGCAAGTGCCGTTGCCGCTTCATCGATCCTTTGGAAGAATTCACGGAAGCTGATCGTAGCGCCGTAATACATCAGCGCCGGCGCGTCCATCCGGTCCTTGTTACATGCGTAAAGATAGTCGTACATGGAACCTTCCGGTGCCTGAAAATCCGTTGCCGCTTCTCCAATCGAAGCGAAGTAATCTCTCCAGGGCTTGTCAACGGACGGGAACCCGGTCTGTCCGGAGCGGGGACGATCGATCGCCCCCGGAAGTTCCCGGCGCACGGTCTTGGCACGTTCATTGGTGCCGGTAATACTGATCGCCGCAGACAGAAGCTCCGTCGAATAGACTTCTTCGCCATAAGAGCGGCAAATCTCAGCCAGAGTCTCTTTCGGGACATCAAAGTCCAGGGCGATTTTCGACTCGTTGGTCGCCTTGTCGTAAATGAGTGACGCATGGCAGTTGCCCATGGGGCCAAGCCGGTTGACCATCTGTTCCATGTCATAAAGGTCATAATATCTTCGGCCAAGATGCCCTTCGGTCATTACAGTCCTTCCGCTGGTTTCCAGATAATCAAGACTTTCGTCCGGCATGATTCTAGCCGTAACTCCGGAGTCATATATGCGGCACTTTCCTTTTCGATACCAATCTTCGGTCAATTCCCGGTCCTCCGGCTGTTCGGTCAGGAACAGCCGCCCCCAGGCACCGTACGGTTTCTCTTCATAATCCTTATCGAGGATATAAATGTCCTTTCTTGTCGGGAACAAGGCGACCGGCAGGTGCTTTTTGAGACACCGGGTCGAGGGCTCCGACAACATAGAGCAAAGGATGGCCTCATATGCCCGCAGGAATTGTCTTAACAGAGTTTCATCGAACCGGTTCTCCCAGAATCGGAGTTCCGCTGCGTAAACATCCTGTTTCTCCACGACCATCATATGGAACGGGAGGGAATCAAGCTGGTTAAAAAAGAGTTTTGCGGGCTTCCCGCCAAGGGTGGTCCGCGAAAACAGATCCCCCTGGAATTGGAAAAACATCTCGCCCTGGCGCGGAACAGAGATAGGGATCTGCATGGTATCCATGACCTGCCTCCCGGTCCGTTTCAGGTAAGACCGGGTCGTTTCATGGGGGATGAAACCGTTTCGAACAAAATATTGCCGGAACAAAGGCCCTGCGACCCTGCGCCAGCGGCTGTCGGTTCGCCCGCTGTGGATACTGGTCGTATAGAATTCCTGTTCATCACTGTAAATGCTGACGGCATAGTTGAAAGCGGTCAGGAACAAAACGTTCTCTGTTATACCGGTATGTTCACAAAACATTTTGACCGCATTGCGCGGCAGCCGTTCAAGGTCCATATGGATCGCGTTCTGCAACGGCTTATCCACACTGTCCGGTTGTGCTTTCACCAAAACGTTCCGGCTTATATGGATTCCCTTCAGGAGCTCGGCATAATAATCCGTAGTCCGTTCCCGGGCGCCGGCCTCATCTTCCGCAAGGTCATCCAGGGCGTAATCATAAAATGTATATTGCTCCGGTTCGACCTTCTCACCCTGATAGGCACGGTCGATATCCTCAAGAAGGATGCTGACCGTCACACCGTCGCCCATGATGTGGGCAAGGTCAAAGGCCATATATTTCTGGCCGTCCACGTTGTAAAGAGCGATATGGAAAAGGTCATCGGTCCCATCATATCGGAAGGCGCGGGTCAGTTGTGTCTTTACAGTCTCCCACTCTGCTTTCGATATGGTATGGACAGGGATCTCCACCTTGCGTTCATCGTCTCTCCAAAGTTCGAGCATCCCGGTCTCTCCGGGGTGGATATTCCCTTTGAGAGACGGGTGTGCGTCAAGAACGGTTCCGATCGCGTCCCTCAGTCGGGGAAGATCTATGGCAGGGTCCAGTTCATAATGAAACGGGAGGTTGCCTGTTGTATGCCCACGGATGATATATCCGAAATACTTTTGCATATTCGTCAGCGGATAGGATTCCTGCGGGGCGTGTGAGTGGATCACTGTGTTCTCTGTTTCGAGAAGTTCCGCAAGCGATTGGATCGTTTTGTGAGCCAGAAGATCATTGAAGTTCAGCGTCTTCCCGGTTCGATTTTCCAGTTCTTCCAGAAACAGGACACATCCCAGTGAATCAAGACCGCTCGCAAAAAGATTATCTGTCAGCGAAAGTTCGGTCGTTCCAAGAATCGTTGAGAAAATTTCAAGAAGAATGCCGGTAAGCCCTTCCTCCCGTGCTCCATCATCCTTCTTTTTTTGTGTATCGCTGCGCGAAAGGCCGCTGTCCCGGATGATTTTATTTGACGCAGTACGCGGAAAGGGTGTCTCGCGCAGAATGGTTTCCGTCAGCTGCGCATACTGGGGGAGTTCCCGGTTCTTTTGTGAAACGATTTTGCGGACCGCAGCAGGCACATCACTGACGCCCACCTTTTCCGCATATTCCAGATTCGGAAATATTTCACAGACAATATGATCATTTTTCTCTTTGACAACGATTTCTTTTACGAGAAGGTCGCCATCAAACATGTTTTCGATCGGTTCAGGCGCCACATTTTCGCCGTTGCTGAGAATGATCAGGTTCTTCCGGCGTCCGATCAGATAGACATATCCGTCTTCATCCAGCCTGCAAAGGTCTCCGGTGCGAAGATATCCGTCCTCCGTAAACACTTCGGCGGTACGCTCCGGGTCTTTGTAGTAGCCCATCATAACAGAAGGGCCGCGAACCTGAAGTTCTTCCTCCACGACTCGGGCATCCATACCCCGGACCAGGAAACCGACGGACTCGGCTTTATCGGGGTCATTTATATATGGAACAGCGATTTTCGGTGAAGTCTCCGTCATCCCGTAGCCCTGCATACAATCCATGCCGAAGGCTTCGACACCAGCTTTGAGTTCCGGGGACATATACCCTCCGCCGCAGATGATCCGGGCCATATTTTTCCCGACGACTGCAGATTTTACAGCCTCGAGACTCCAGTCAGGATGCTGCTTCTGCGTCATGACAAGCCTATTTCGGATCGCTTTCAGCATCATCGGGACCACGCGGATGCTCCAGGGTTGAAAGACCTGAAACGCATGAAACAGTTTTCCGATGTCATGGCACACGGCAACGCTGTATCCATACCGCATCGGAACCAGGAGATCCATATTGATACAAAAAGCATGGTTGATCGGGAGGACGGAAAGCAGCGTTTCTTCATATGCGCGATAGGCAATGTCATGGTTGTAGACATTGTCAACCAGGTTTCGGTGAGAAAGCATGACACCCTTTGATTTCCCTGTCGTTCCCGACGTGAAGATAATGAGCGCGCAGTCTTCTGGCTTCGCGCATGTCCGGAACGGCAGGTCCTCATAAGAACGAAGAAGTGACATGAGGTCCTGAAGACAGTAGGCTGCTTTCAGTTTGGGACAATTCTCTTTGAGATATTCTGCAGCGCTCAGCAGTTCCTCATCATAAAACAGCACGTCCGTATCCGCCCGGTCTACCGTATCCGCCAGCATGGCATGAGGCAGTTTAATGTCAAGAGGAACGGCAACCGAGCCATTCCCCGTTATTCCAAGCAAAGCAGACGCATATTCATAACTGTTTCGACCGAGCAGTGCGGCATGGACTTTTCCGTACTGCTCCTCCAAAAACAAGGCGACGGCCCGCGCCGCATCTGCCGTTTGACGAAAGCTTATTTCGCATACGGCACCTTCGCGGTCTTCATAGAGGAGGAAGGTCTTTTCCCCAAACGTGTTCCCCGCACTCTGGGTCAAATCAAAAATCGTTTCCGCCTCTTCCGCACGAACTTCCGGATACCCGTACTCGTTATATTCGATCCCGTACCGGTTCATGGTCGTTCTATTCATATTCATTTGTCTCCTAATAAGTTTCTAACTTCAGTCAATTCATTATAATTCACCGCAGAAAGCCCGGCAATTCATTTAACGGCAATAAAACTTGACAAATTGACAATCTCCAGTCCTCCCAAATGCAGTATAATTCCCGGGGGGGTATGAACAGAATGTGAACAGAGTTTCTGTTTCCGTTTTCTCTTTTTGTAACCCCATAAGTTAAATCCATTCTTCTTCCTCCCCTGTCTATACTTATTGGAGCCGATCGACTGACTACCCTTCGGCCTTTTAGAAAATGAAATAAAAAAGTGAGTAGGAGGACGATACATGAAAGAATTGGGCGCGACTTTGCGCCATTTTCGCAAGCAAACCGGTATTACACAGCGTCAGCTGGCGGAGGCGCTGAATGTAGACCCCACGACCATCAGCCAGTATGAAAACGGCCGCCGATCATTCCCGATCGACCTGCTCGAGCCAGCCTGTGAATGTATGGGAATCTCGACGAGAGAATTTCTGGACGAAGTATTCCCGGATACGGGCGAAGCCCCGCGGTAAACCGTTTTTCATTCATCCAAATACCAGAAGTACCGGCTCAGCAGGTCGAGTGCTTCCCGGATACAGCTGTCAAAGTAAACCTGGATTTCCTTCACCTTTTCCGGTGACAGGGAGTCCGGGTCTTTGCATTCCGCGGCATACTTTTGGCAGGTATCCGCGTTCGCTTCCCGGAACAGAAAGACCATCCGTTCCAGTGTCGCTTTCCACACCGGAAGCGACAGCCCTTCCGGCGCTGTCGTTGTATAGTCCGCAAGGTCCTGCAAACGGTCCGGGAGCGTGTCCAGGAGCCAGTAATTAAGCTGCGTTCTTCTCATTTCATTCTTCCTTTCGTTCCATTCTTCCGAGGGCGAAGCGAGGATGCGCTCCAGCCGCAGCAGCAGGATCAGCTGCCGGATATGATCATCGGTAAGAGATACGGCACGAGCACTCATACATCGCAACACCCTCCCTTCTGAAAGGATAGACAGCAATGGAAGGCCTGCGGTTTTGATATTTCTCAAAATGACAACAAAAAACTGCCTGTCTTTCGACAGGCAGTTCTTATTATTTTGAATATGCAGGTCATACTCTCCCGAAGCACTGCACCCAGTAGCGGTATCCGTTCACATTGTAGCAGGCGCAACCCACGGCGTTGAAGTTCGGGTTCAGCATATTGCGGCGGTGCCCCTGGCCGGCATAGGGTTCGGTGGCTTCGCCGAAGGCGTCCATGACTTCGGTCACGGACCCTTGTCCACAGGCGATGTTCTCACCCAGAGCCCGCATGCTCGGGTAGGCGGTAAAGCAGCTTTGACCGTTCGGGCGGGTGTGGCTGAATTTCTTGACGATCTCTTTCGCGCGGACTTTCGCGGCCTTTTCCAGGTCCGCGTTGTACATGAGGACCGGCAGCTGGTCGAAGACGGTCGTGTTGTAGAATGTCCGGGTGAAGTTGTCCGCGTTCACATAGGACACGAACGGGGTCCGTCGAAGGGCATTAAGTTCGATGTACTCCGCCGTCACATCCTGGAAGCTCCCGGCCGCCTGTGTCGTTACGACACCCGGCAAAGCCGGCGCCTCTTTGGCGAAGGCCGGTACCGCGGCCACCGTCAGCATCAGAACCATTAACAGCCCTGCCAGCAGGGCTTTGATTTTCTGTCTCATAAAAACTCTCCTTCTCTTAATGAATTTCGCTAAGGAAAGTATAGCATAAAAGAAAAACGGCACGCAAAAAGCGTACCGTTTTTTAATATGGTGGACCTGAAGGGATTCGAACCCTCGACCTCTCGGATGCGAACCGAACGCTCTCCCAGCTGAGCTACAGGCCCATAACGCTTGTATATTATAAGAGGAAATGATTCCTTCGTCAAGCGTATTTTCATGCGATTCAAAGGACTTTCTTGCACACATCGCTCAGCACACATCGTTCGCAGTGGGCTTTGCGTGCGGTGCAGGTGGCGCGGCCGTGGAGCACGCAACGGTGGCAGAAGTTGTTGGACTCCTCCGGCGGCAGCAGTTTGCGTAGCGCGAACTCCACCTTCTTCGGGTCTTTGGTATCGACCAGTCCGATACGGTTGGCGATGCGGATGGCGTGGGTGTCTGTCACCACCGCCCCCGGCATACCGTAGATGTCACCGGCAACCAGGTTCGCGGTCTTGCGGCCCACACCCTGAAGAGACGTCAGTTCTTCAATGGTCGACGGCACCCTGCCGTCAAACCCGTCGAGCAGCTGGTTGGCCATAATGACCAGGTCTCTCGCCTTCGTATGGTAGAAGCCCGTCGAGCGAATGAGTTCTTCGACGTCTTCCACATCGGCCGCGGCCATCTCGACCGGGGTCGGGTATTTTTCAAACAGCGCCGGGGTGACCATATTCACCCGGGCGTCCGTGCACTGCGCGGACAGGCGCACCGCCACCAGCAGGTGGTACGGGTCGTCATAAGTCAGTGTGCAGAGTTCGTCGGGAAACTCCTGCTTCAGTAATTCCACACACGCAAGAGCGCGTTCTTTCTTCGTCATAATATGCTCCTTATATCAGACCGGTCAGGTGGACCAGTTCCAGTAAGACCCAGATGACGGGGACATGTACCACATAGACCAGCAGCGCGTGCCGTCCGAGCCAGTTCAGCGGTTTTACGAGGCTTTTGTAAGCAAATTTCGGGACATTGCCCTCTTTGACATAGATTCCTAAGTAAGCACCCGCCAGGAACAAAAACAGCCAGGGCACCAGCGGGAAATAGTCCGCAGAAAAGAACTGCGTGTTATGCAGGCCGAACGGAAACGTCCATGCCTGTTCCATCCAGGAGGCTGGAACGGTTGCCTCCAGTTCTCCGGGGAACCCCACTTTGCCGTGTTCAAAGTTGCGGGTCAGGTAGTAAAACAGCGCCATCAGGTAGGCGCCGGCAGCCGGCGGCAAAATGTCCAGAACTTTGTGTCCCGCGGCAAACAGCAGGATGCTGACCGCCAGCAGGTCCAGGATACCAAACCAGATCTCCGAGCCGGAGAAGTCCATGCCGAAGGCGTGGATCCGCGGCAAGACCACAATGGTGGCAAGGTTGATCGCCAGCGCTACCGCCAGGAGCTTGCCGCCCCGCTCCCAGTTCGAGTGGGACAGCCGGCAGGAAATGCCGCAGAGGACTATGAAGGTGCCGGCAAACAGCGGCTGGACCGGTTTGAAGAAGTTATAGGCCGTAAGCCCCGGGACCAGGCCAAAAAAATCGTATGACAACAAAAACCCGTGGTAGAAGATCATGCAGAAAACGCAGAACCCCCGCAGGTCGTCCATGAGTCCGATTCGGTTTTTCGAAGAGGGCTTCTTTGCCTTCGTGGTTGCCATTCGATCACCGTTGAAGATTATAACAGAAGTACTATAATGGAACAAGAAACACCCTGGCAGGAGGCACCTCATGGCACGTTTTTCCACCGTTTTCTTTGACTGGGACGGCACCGTCTGCAACACCAAAGAAGGCATTTACAACAGTGTCCGTTACGCGGCAAGGCAGTTTGACCTGCCGGACCGCACGGACGAAGAACTGGATTATTTCATCGGCCCGCCGCTCTACGACGGGTTCGAGCACGTGTATGGCGTCTCTCCGGAGCTGGCAAGCGACCTCGTCGACACGTACCGTGTCTATTACACTGACCGGGGCATTTATGAAAGCGTTTTATACGAAGGCATTGGCGATGTAGTCCACTCCTTACGCGCCGCCGGCATTCAGACCGCCGTCGTCTCTTCCAAGCCGCAGGAGTACCTGGACCGGCTGGTGGAACATTTTGATCTGACGGACGCCTTCGACTACGTCCTCGGCCCGGAAATGAACAACCATGTCTCCAACAAGGCCGTCCTGGTCCGCAACGCGCTGAAGACCCTCGGAGCGGCACCGGAAACCTCCGCCATGGTCGGGGACCGCCGCTACGATATGGAAGGCGCGAAAGACGCCGGCGTCACCGCCGTCGGCATCCTGTTCGGCTTCGGTTCAAAAGAGGAACTGAACGCTTCCGGGGCGGACGTCCTCTGTGAAACGGTCGGGGACCTGAAACGGTATCTGCTCTCATGACGTACACTTCTCTGAACGACTACTGCCGGGACACGTACGGCAGAAAATTGTATAAGCTCGCGCTGGAAAGCGGCTGCACCTGTCCGAACCGGGACGGGCTGCTTTCGACGCGCGGTTGCATTTTCTGTTCGGCCGGCGGCTCCGGAGACTTCGCGTCGCAGACCGTGAAAGAAGCGAAGGCCCGTGTTTTGAAAAAGATCAAAAACACAGACGAGCCTTCCTACATCGCCTATTTTCAGAGTTTTTCCGCCACTTATCCCGGGCAGGGGCGTTCCATCGAACCCCTACGGGAGCGTTACCTCGAAGCCATCCGCCACCCGGAGGTCGCGGTCCTGTCCATCGCCACCCGGCCGGACTGTCTGGGGCCGGAGGTTCTGGAACTGCTGAAGGAACTTCGAGCCGTCAAACCGGTCTGGGTGGAACTCGGCCTGCAGACATCGAATGAAACGACCGCGGAGTACATCAACCGCTGTTACCCGAACGAGGTTTATGCGAAGGCCGTACAGGATCTGAAGGCTCTGGACATTCCGGTCATTACGCACCTTATCCTCGGCCTCCCCGGGGAAACGTACGAGGACATGGAAGCTTCCGTCCGCTATGTCTGCGACTGCGGCACATGGGGGCTGAAACTCCAGCTGCTCCACATTCTGGAGGGCACCGAACTCGGAGAACAGTACAAAGCGCAGGAAGCGGGGCACCCTCTTCCGGGCGCCAGAGAAGTGCGTCCCATGGAAATGGACGAATACATCGACACCGTCTGCCGGCTGCTGTCCGTTGTCCCGGAAGACGTCGTCATCCACCGCCTGACCGGCGACGGACCCAAGCGTCTTCTGCTGGCACCCCTCTGGTCCACCGACAAAAAACGTGTGTTGAATGCTTTGAACGCAGCCCTCCGTGAACATCCGTGAAAAATTTGTTGACTTGCTTTTATACTTAAGTTATAATAACTCTCGCTTGATTGACATGGCGGCGTAGCTCAGTTGGCTAGAGCAACCGGTTCATACCCGGTAGGTCAGCGGTTCAAGTCCACTCGCCGCTACCATGTGGAGCATTTTTATGCTCCATTTCTGGCCCGGTGGTCAAGCGGTTAAGACACCGCCCTTTCACGGCGGTAACACGGGTTCGATTCCCGTCCGGGTCACCACAAAAACGGTACGCTTTCGCGTGCCGTTTTTTGTGCCCTGAGGACGGGATGAGAACCGAAGGCTCGAGCGTGAAGAAAACAGTCCGGTGGACTGTTTTTAGCGAGAGGAGCTGCGGTAGCAGCTCGGAACGATTTTGCAGCGCAAAAGCGTGTCGATTCCCGTCCGGGTCACCACAAAAAAGAGACATCCGAAAGGATGTCTCTTTTTTTATTCTTCCTTCAACAGATAAAAATTCTCCGGCGAGTGTTCCACCTGGCGGGACCAGACGTGGTAGAGGTCCCGGCGGGTCTCCGGGTCCGCGAAGGCTTCCGGGGACAGCGCCGCCAGCAGCAGGCGCATCATGTGGAAGCCTCTCAGGATGAGGCGATATACACTTCCCAGTTCTCCCGAGAACCAACCGTCAATATAATAGCGGAACACGAGATACACGAGGAACCGGATCATTTCCCGCTCCTCCGTGCTCCCTTCCGCCACATGGTCCAGTATTTGCGCGGAGGGGAAGCCGGTGTCCAGCGCGCGTTTGACCGGGTCATACACAACAGACCAGCGCTCGTCGAGCAGTTCCATGCGGTCGACCCGCTCCAGCAGGTCATTCCGCGTCTCCGCCCCGGCCGAATAGCCGTATTCTTCCGCCATAGCGAACAGCGTTGCGTAACGTTCCGCCGCCGAAACATTCCCGTCCTGCAGCAGGGCGATCAGTTCGTCCCGCTCCGCAAGCACCGCGTCCAGCAGTTCCTGTTCTTCCTTGTCGACCGGCCGTTCATATTCCGCGCAATAGCGGTCCAGCGCCGGGACGCCGGTCGGTTCTTCCCGCTTCACATACTTGATCGGGTGCGTGAGATCCGCAAAAATCAGCCGGTTCGCTTCCGGGCAGGCCAGTGCCACGTCGATCTGATGGTAAGTCCCGACACAGGCGTCACCCCGGGGAAATTCCCGGCAGGTGCGCGGCAGCCGGTCGTGTCCAAGGGCCGTGTATATATCGCACAGGTCCTCCTCATTCAGGAACGGACAGCGCCGGTCCGGCGTCAGCGGGAAGGACCACTCATATTCCGGCCCGTCTTCCCCTTCTGTGACTTCTTCGTGCAGGCAGCCGCGGATACGGTCCCCGAAGGGCCCCTGCACCGTCATGTAGTAATAGTAGGACTCGTCGTCCACGTCAATCTCCCAGCGGGCGCAGCAGGAGTCTGTGCACGCGCCGCCAATGCACGAAAACTTCTCATAATAATCCGGGTATTCCATGATCATGCGCGTCACCTCCCGCTCCGGTCGTAAGTTCCCGCATATTTTACACCATGCCTTGTCCCCTTTCAACCCGAAGGGTATAATGAGAGCCACAAGGAGGTGAGTCCCATGCCCGAAGGGATGTTTTCTCACAGCTATGCAAAACCTGCGCCTTCGGCGCTCCCCACGCGCGGCAAAGTCCAGCTGGCGCTCGCCATTCTGGCAAACCTTGCCATCGTCATCATGGAATGTATCGCGTTCCGGCTGCTCTGGCAGGACTGCCCGGACCTGAAAGCCCTTTCCGTTTTCTATACTCACTGGAGCAACCTGATCGCGCTCTTTGCTTCTCTGTTCTTTGTTCTGGCCGGCGTGCCCGCGCTTTTCCGGGACGGCCGCATGCCGCACTGGGTCAAGTTCCTGCGGCTCATCGCCACCCTGCAGCTTTATATCACCTGGCTCGTGGTGGCCGTCGGGTTTGCCGCCATGCTGCCAACGGGAACCGCTTCGGTCGGGGCCATGTACGGCCGCTCCATGTTCGTCATGCACCTGGCGGCTCCGATTGTCAGCCTTATTTCCTTCCTGTTCCTGGAAGGCACCCCGAGACTTTCCTGGGCCGATACGCTCTTTTCGGTCCTGCCCACCCTGATCTATTCCATCATTCTGGTCACATTGAACGCGAAAGGCATCGTGGACGGCCCCTATGACTTTCTCCGGGTCCGCGCGAACCCGACCTGGCTCAATGTGGTTTACGGCGTCACGCTCATACCGGCAGACTGCATGGTCGCGGTCATTGGGAAAGTCCTGAACGACTGGATCGCCTGCCGCATAGCCGGGGATGAAATGTGAATAAATTTTGTTCAATTTATTTTTGCCCAATCTATTGACTTTGCCTTTTGTTCCGATATAATAAAGTTACACAAAAAACAGCCGGGCAAATCGGCCCGCACGTCTTTATAGAAAAGGAGAACCCATTATGGCAAACGCAACTGTTATTACCGTCGACAACTTCCAGGACGCCGTCGTCAACGCCGGCAAGCCCGCCATTCTCGACTTCTGGGCCACCTGGTGCCCGCACTGCAAGAGAATCGCTCCCGCCTATGACAAGTTCGCGGCGGAATACGGCGACAAAATGGTCGTCGGCAAAGTCGACACCGACGAAGACCCGGCCATCGCTCAGAAATATCAGATCGAATATCTTCCGACGTTCGTTCTGCTCGACGCCGAAGGCAATGTCATTGACAAGATCATCGCTCCGGCCAACAAAGCGGCTATCGAGGAGTTCGTCAACAACAACCTGTCCCTGTAACCGCGACGCTTCGCTAGAACAAGGAGAACACAAATGAGTGAGCAGCTTTATGATGTCGTCATCATCGGCGGCGGCCCCGCGGGGTATTCTTCTGCAATCTACTGCGCCCGGGCCGGTCTCAAGACCATCGTCCTCGAAGAACTTTCGGCCGGCGGCCAGATGACACTGACCGAAGTCATTGAAAACTATCCCGGCTTCAACGAAGGCATTGACGGATTCACCCTGGGTGACCAGATGCAGCAGCAGGCAGAACACTTTGGCGCGGAATCCGAACTGACTTCCGTCACTTCTGTCGAACTGAGCGGCGATGTCAAAGTCGTCCACACTTCGGACGCCGGCGACTATGAGACCCACTGTGTGGTCATCGCCACCGGCGCCAACGCCCGGAAGCTCGGTCTTCCGAACGAAGATATGCTGGCCGACAAAGGCATCCACTATTGCGCAGCCTGCGACGGCATGCGTTTCAAGGGCAAAACAGTCGCGCTCGTCGGCGGCGGGAACACCGCCCTCGAAGACGCGCTCCTGCTCTCCCGCCTTTGCGAAAAAGTTTACCTCATCCACCGCCGCGACCAGTACCGCGCGGAGAAGTTCTATGTTGACGCAGTCGAAGACACCGCCAACATTGAACCGGTCCTCTGGAGCGTCGTCGACGACGTCAAAGTCGAGGGCGGTTTCAAAGGCGTCAGCGTCAGGAACGTCAAAACAGACGAGGTCACGTTCCTGGAAACCGAAGCGCTTTTCGTTTCCGTCGGTCGTGTCCCGAACACCGGTTTCTTAAACGGTGCTGTTGAGACCAACGAGTCCGGCTACATTGTCGCGGACGAAACGACCCGCACGTCGGTCCCCGGCGTTTTCGCGGTTGGCGACATCCGCACCAAGCCCTTACGGCAGGTCATCACGGCCGCCTCGGACGGCGCGGTCTCCTCCATGTTTGCGCAGCAGTACATCGAGGAACTCAAAGCAAAATAAACCATAATCAAAAAGACCTCCTGCAAAAGCGGGAGGTCTATTATTATACAAGTTCTTCCAATTCAATGAGGAACAGTTCGTAGGTGTCTTCCGAGCCCTCCAGAGAAGGGTGGTTCTCGCCGCCGCCGTTGATGGAGCGTGCCATGGCAGCCACTTCCTGTTCCCCGTATTCGATGACATCCATCGGAGACAGCGGGAAGCCCCGGTCAGTGGCAAGTTTACAGAAACTTGTCAGCGGGTATTTCGCGTCTTTCGTAGCAAGCAGCGCCGCTTTCAGTTCCGGGTCCGCCTTCGCGGCAGCTTTCAGGCCGTCAAGGGCCTGCGGCACAGGCATGGTCGGCAGATACATGACAACACTTCCCTTTTGAAAAAATAAGGCACTGGTACCGTGCGGCGCCAGTGCCTTTACTGCTAACCAGTATAAATCAGAAAATCGAGGTTTTCAAGCCTTACATGTTGCTGGGCTGGAAGTCCTCTTCGCCCTTCATCTCGAGAAGCTTCTTACCTTCGAGAGCGACTTCACAGGAAACCTTGATGGAGTCCGTGATGGCGGCGGCGATATCGTCTTCGGTGACGCCGAGGTCATGATACATGGTATCGGTGTCGAAGAAGAGGTTGATGTCCATGATGAACGGGAGCTGCATGTAGTCCATACCGGACTCGATGTTACGTCTCTTGAAGTCGATGCCATAGTAAGGCATGGCCATTGCCATCATCCACGGAGCGACGGAAACGATCGGACGGTTGTCGCCCATGCCGCGGGCTTTGTAGACGATCTTCAGGAATTCCTTCCACGTCATGTTGTAGCAGGAAACCGGATATGCGCGGGCACCCTTGGTGCGGGTGGCGGCGCCGTAGCAGGCTTCACCGACCTGACGGATGGTCAGCATGGCAGTACCGCCTGCCGGATAGAAGGTGGCCGGCAGTTTGTCCATCATCTTGATCTGGTCGATGAGGACGGTCCAGACGGGACGGCGGCCCGGCTGCGTGCCAAAGATGTAGGGCAGTTCGAGAACGGCGACGTTGAAGTTGTCGTCTGCCATAGAAAGGGCATATTCTTCCTGCTCGAGGCGGGCTTTCATGTAGGGGTTTCTTTCGGCAAGCTTCATGTCCGGGCGGTTTTTGGTCAGCCAGGTGAAGTAGGAACCGAAGACAACGGCGCTCTCGTAATTGAGCTCTTTGCACAGGGGCAGGATTCTCTTCAGAGGAGCGAGGTTATATTTGTAGTAATAGTCAGCAACTGGGGGCGGGAATTCCGCGCGCTCATCAACACCGGCGGCGAAGACGAAGCAGTCACAGTCGGACATGAGCTCACGAAGCTCGTCATCGGTGCACTTGTTGACGTCCTGGAAAATGATTTCCATTCCTTCGGGCATGGGAGCGCCTTCCGGAAGCGGCGGAAGAGCAAGGGTCTTGACTTCGACGCCGTGGGCGATGAACTGCTCAGCAGACTTGGAACCAAGCAGGCCGGTGCCGCCGATCATGAATACTTTTTTCATGGGTGATGCATCTCCTTTTTCAATTTCGTTTTCCCCGCAAAAATGAACAGAAAGTCCACCTCGCGGAAACTTGCTTTATTATTTTAATACGCGGACAAATAGAAGTCAATCTAAACAAAAAATGTTTATCAAAGTGTCACACTTGTCAACGCTTTGCACTAGAAACGGAATGTTTTCCTCTCCTTTTCGTAAGGCCGGCTCCTCTTACTTATGATTGAAATAATAGGGCATTTATGGTAAAATTGCTGGTAGCGTCACGCAAAATTGGGGCTTTTTTGTGAAAAATATCCATCGCCCCACAAAATATGGTATTTCAAGACCGAGGAGGAAACTATATATGAAATCTTACAACTCAACCAACATCCGCAACATTGCGGTTGCGGGTCATGCCGGACGCGGCAAAACCACTCTGTGCGAAGCTATGCTTTACACCGCAGGCGCCACCAAGCGCCTCGGAAAAGTCATGGACGGCACGACCGTTATGGACTATGACCCGGAAGAAAAGAAACGCCAGGCTTCTCTGCAGAGCGCTGTCGCCGCTCTGGAATGGAACGACGTCAAGATCAACCTGATCGATACTCCCGGTCTTTTCGATTTCGCAGGCGGACTGTATGAAGCAGCCCGTGCCGCCGGCGTCATGCTCATCGTTATGGACGCCGAGCGCGAGACCTATGACGTCGGCGCGGAAAAAGCCTTTGCCGCGAGCGAAGTCCGCAACCTTTCCAAGATCTTCGTCATCAACAAGACGGACGCCGAGAACGCCAACTTCGGCACGGTCTTCGAGACCCTGCAGGAAGTCCACGGCAACAAGCTGTGCCCGGTCGTTGTCCCGCTGATCGAAGACGGCGCGGTCCGGTTCCTGGTCAACCTGTCCCAGAACAAGTGCTACGAGTACAAGGACGGCAAGGCCACGGAAGTCCCCATGCCCGAGTCCGACAAACTCGAGACCTACAAAGACATGTTCAATGAAGCCGTTGCCACCACGAGCGACGAACTCATGGAAAAATACTTCGAAGGCGAGCCCTTCACCGAGGTCGAGGCCCTGACCGGCCTGCTCGAAGGCGTCACCAACGGGGAGCTCTTCCCGGTCTATGCCTGCTCCGCCGACAAGATGGAAGGCATCGACCAGCTGCTCAATGGTCTGGTCAACCTTGGCCCCTCCGCCAACTCCAAGACCGGTGAGACTGCGAAGGACAAAGACGGCAACGACGTCGAACTGCCCTGCGACCCGAACGGCCCGCTTGCAGCCATCTGCTTCAAGACCATCGCCGACCCCTTCGTCGGTAAAATGTCCTTCATCAAAGTCGTTTCCGGCACCATTACCGCCGACACGCCCTGCTACTGTGCCCGCACCGGCGACTCCGAGCGCATGGGTAAAATCAGCATCCCGCACGGCGGCACGCTGGAAGACAGCAAAGAGATCGTGGCCGGCGACATTGCTGTCGTCACGAAGCTGACCGGCATCAAGACCGGCGACACCATCACTTCCGAGAAGAACCCGCTGACGCTCAACGGTCTGACCGTTCCGGTCCCCTGCTACTCTCTCGCCGTCTCGGCCAAGAAGAAGGGCGAAGAGGACAAGATCGCCTCCGGCCTTGCCCGCCTCATGGAAGAAGACCCGACCATCTCCTTCGGTACCAATAAAGAAACCAAAGAGCAGGTCCTTTCCGGCCAGGGCGAACAGCACATCGACTTCATCGTCGGTAAGCTGAAGAGCAAATTCGGCGTCGACGTCGAGCTCAATGCCCCGAAGGTCGCCTACCGCGAAGCCATCCGCAAGACGGTCTCCGTCCAGGGCAAACATAAGAAACAGTCCGGCGGCCACGGCCAGTACGGCGATGTGTGGATCCGCTTCGAGCCCACCACCGAGCCCGGCCTGCAGTTCTCCGAAGAGGTCTTCGGCGGCTCCGTCCCGAAGAACTTCTTCCCCGCCGTCGAGAAGGGCCTCCAGGACTCCATCGAGAAGGGCGTCCTCGCCGGCTATCCGATGGTCGGCCTGAAAGCCATCCTCTACGATGGTTCCTACCACCCGGTCGACTCCTCCGAAATGGCCTTCAAGACCGCCGCTTCCCTGGCGTACAAGAAGGGCGTCGCGGAAGCAGACCCGGTTCTCCTTGAGCCGATCCTTACCGTGGACATCACGGTCCCGGACGACAACATGGGCGATATCATGGGCGACGTCACGAAGCGCCGCGGCCGCGTCCTCGGCATGAACCCCGTAGAAGGGGCCCGCGGCATGCAGCAGCTGACCGCCGAAGTCCCGGAAGCGGAACTCTCCGACTTCCCGACCATGCTCCGCTCCACGACCAAAGGCCGCGGTTCCTTCCTGACCAGCTTCGCGCGGTACGAAGAAGTTCCGGCCAATGTTGCTCAGAAGATCATTGAAGAAGCGAACGCGGACGACTGATTCCATAAAAAACGGACCTCTCCCTTTTTGGGAGAGGTCTTTTTTTTATACGGATTCTTTGGTACAATGCTATTTGATAAATCAAGAGAAGAAGGAGACCCCACCCCTCATGCTGACCGCTGTCGTTTTTACCGGGAACACCGGGTTTACGGAAAAATATGCGAACTGGGTCGCGAACCAGCTGAAGTGCGATCTGTACCGGTTGGAGGACGTTACGTCTGAAGACCTGAAGCAGTATCCGCTCATCGTGTTCGGCGGCTGGGTCAAAGGCGGCCTCATCCAGGGGCTGCAGGACCTGCAGAGCAAAGTCCGCGGCCGGTATGTGGTCTTCGCGGTCGGCGCGCTTCCCATGCGGGACTATACGGTCGAGAATCTGAAGGCGCGCAACAACCTTGCAGACGTTCCCACGTTTTACTTCGAAGGCGGCATGCGCTACTACCGCTATACGGAGGGCCAGAAAGCCGCGCTGGAAATTTACCGGGAAACCCTGAAGAGCTTTGAATACCGGAAACTGTCCGAAAACGAAAAGTTCTTTATCAACAACATCGGACACACCTTCGACCATTCCAATCTGGACGATGTCCAGGACCTGCTCGATTATCTGGAGGATGAACGGGACCAGAAAGTAACTGCCGATTAACAAAAAACCTCTCGCGAAGAGCGAGAGGTTTTCTTATTTTCTCCAGCGGCCGCGGCGGGTCATGGACGGTCCGCCTTCGCGGTCTTCCTTGGCCTCCCAGTCCGTACCGCCGCCTGCGGTGGCATTATAGGACTCCGTGGCGTTGTATTCTTCGATCAGAGCGCGCTCCAGATCATTCAGACCTTCCCGGTCACAAGGCAGCAGCTGCACATAGACGTGCCGGCCGGACCGGTAGTCCGCGTATACATCGCCCCTGCCGTAACCGGTAAAATGATGGTGTACCCGCTCGGTAACGTTCAGAGACTGCCCGACGTAGACGTCGTCCGGGCGATCGAAGTCGTCCCCTTCCTCGGGTTCCCGGTCAAAGAACAGGATCACATAGCACCCGGGGAATTCGTGGTACTTGTAGCCATCCGAGGCCGACCGCCCTTCTCCGACGATCCAGTTGTCTTCAAATTCTTCTGCCGGCAGAAACGTACCGTCCCGGAGGATTTTCCGAATGCGGCGTTTCCGCCGCCCGGACAGGTACCAGACCAGCAGGGCGAAAGCCAGGACCAGAGCAAGATAAAGGGCGGCGTAAAACGCTCCGCCGCCCGGGGTGAAGTTCAGATAGATGGTGCCGGTCATGCCCATTTGACGGTATGTCCTTTTGCGGCAGCGCCGACTTCAAAGTTATATTTGAGAATGCCCTCGTCGACACCGATCATGGCGCCGCGGCCCATCTTCAGCTCCACCTTGCCTCCTTTTTTCAGAGACAGTTTGAAGGACTGCTGATTGGTGGCGGTAGGCGCCAGCTGCGCGGCTTCCAGCCCCGCGAGGAACCAGTCGGGTTCATCGCCGGAAAGGTTCGCGAGTTCATTTAAGGGTTTCGACTTGTGCGGGTGGCCCTGGCTTGCGCCGTAGCCTACCGGGATGATCCCGTACAGCTTTTCGCCGCGGCCCGCTTCATAGGCCGTCTTTTTCCGGGAGAAGGTCCCGCCGACCCAGCAGGTGTTGAGGCCGAGTTTCTGGGCTTCCAGGACCAGCTTCTGGCCGTAATAACCGATGTCTTCGTCCCGTCCCTTTTTGGCGACCAGGGCAAAGTAGTTTTTCACATTCTTGAAACTGCCATAGCTGGCAAGGAACCCGGAAAACGCGGCAGGCTCATCCAGAACGAGCTGGATGTGCAGTCCGGATTCCCGGTTGATGGTGTCGATGGTATCGTTGAGAGCGGTCAGCACATCGGCCGAAAGGGGCTTGTCCGTGTACGAGCGGACCGAGTGCCGCAGCTCCAGTGCGCGTAATGTATCCATAAGATGCCCTCCTTTGGCATTATTATACTATAATCGCCCACTTTAGTTATACTTTAAAAGCGGAATCGTGTATAATAATCTGGAACTTTATCGAAAACCATTTCCGGGAGGAATTTTTCATGAAACAGGAAACCAAATGTATCCAGGCCGGTTATGAGCCGAAAAACGGCGAGCCGCGCATGATCCCCATCTACCAGTCCACCACGTTCAAATATGACACGTCCGAAGACATGGGCAAACTCTTTGACCTCGAGGCCTCCGGATATTTCTATACCCGTCTGCAGAACCCGACGAATGACCTTGTCGCGGCAAAGATCTGCGCTCTGGAAGGCGGCACGGCGGCCATGCTGACCTCCTCCGGTCAGGCGGCGAACTTCTTCGCGGTCTTCAACATCGCTCAGAACGGGGACCATGTCGTCTCCTCCAGTTCCATTTACGGCGGCACGTTCAACCTGTTCAACGTCACGATGCGTAAAATGGGCATCGACTTCACCTTCGTCTCACCCGACTGCACGGAGGAGGAACTGGAAGCAGCCTTCAAGCCCAACACCAAGTGCGTCTTTGGCGAGTCCATCGCCAACCCGGCCCTGACGGTCCTCGACTTTGAGAAATTCGCGAATGCAGCTCACTCCCACGGCGTTCCGCTGATCGTCGACAACACCTTCCCGACGCCCATCAACTGCCGGCCCATCGAGTTTGGCGTGGACATCGTCACCCATTCCACCACGAAGTACATGGACGGCCACGACACCGGCGTCGGCGGCGCCATCGTGGACTCCGGCAACTTCGACTGGATGGCCCATGCAGACAAGTTCCCCGGCCTCTGCACCCCGGATGACTCCTACCACGGCATCACCTATGCTGAAAAGTTTGGCAAGGAGGGCGCCTTCATCACGAAGTGCACCGCTCAGCTCATGCGCGACTTCGGTTCCATCCAGTCTCCGCAGAACGCCTTTTATCTGAACCTCGGGCTTGAGTCTCTGGCCGTCCGCATGGAGCGCCACTGCCAGAACGCGCAGAGGGTCGCGGAGTTCCTGTCCCAGCATGAAAAAGTGGCCTGGGTCACCTACCCCGGTCTGCCCGGCGATAAGTATCACGACATTGCGCAGAAATATATGCCGAACGGCACCTGCGGCGTCATCTCCTTCGGAGTCAAGGGCGGGCGCAAAGCGGCGGAAGCATTCATGAAAAAACTGAAAGTCGCCATCATCGCGACGCACGTGGCGGATGCCCACACCTGCATCCTGCACCCGGCGAATTCCACCCATCGCCAGCTGTCCGATGAAGAACTCATCGCTGCCGGCGTCGGTCCGGACCTTGTCCGTCTGTCCGTCGGTATCGAAAACGTCGATGACATCATCGAGGACCTCGCTCAGGCGCTGGCCGACTGATCGCAAGCAACAAAAAAGGACTGCCCACAGGAGCAGTCCTTTTCTTTTTTTATTTATACCGTAATACCCAGCAGATCGATGACGATACCGGCAACGACGCCGACGGCATAGAGGATGCCGACGATGGAGACATTCCGTTTTAAGCCCTCATTGGACTTGAACAGGACGACGAGCCCGATGCCGGCGCCGACCAGAAGTCCCGCCATCATGGGGCCGACGCCAATGACGCCGGACAGGTACAGCTGGGTAATGACGACCGATGCGGCACAGTTCGGAATGAGCCCGACGAGGCCTGCCAGCAGTTCGCCGACCACCGGCATATTGACGATGAACCCGCCGAGGTTCTCTTCCCCCACCAGCGTGATCGCGGCATTCAGCAGCAGCGAGACGCCGAAGATCCACCCGAGGATGACCAGCGAATGTTTCAGCGCCGACAGAAAGATGCCGTCCTCTTCCTCATGGGCGTGTTCGTGTTCGCAAAAGTGCTCGATGTCGATGTCATCGACAAGTTTCTGGTGACGGCGCTTCCGCGTGGCCCGGGCGCCGAGGTCAACGGCAAGACCCGCCAGGATACCGACCAGGACTTTCAGCCCCAGGATCTTGAAGATGGTCCCCGCCGGGACCTGTTCGGAGATGAGGATCGGCAGCATCTCGTCCGACGTCGATAAATAGACGGCGATAAGCGTGCCCACGGTAATGACCCGTCCCGCGTACAGCGATGACGCCGCCGCGGAGAAGCCGCACTGGGGGAAAGCGCCGAGCAGGGACCCGACAACGGGGCCGAATCGCCCGGACTTCCGAACCATGTCGGTGGTCTTCTCTGACATGTGGCGCTCCAGGAATTCCATCAGAAGGTACGCAAGGAACAGCACCGGCAGGATCTCTGCAGTGTCTTTCAACGTATCGATCAGGATGTCCAGGATGGTCTCCCACATGAGAGGCACCTCCGTTTTAATTGTTTACATGCTGGTGTACGGTCGGGCTGTTGCGGTCGAGCGGCAGCAGGACATACCCTTCCTTCAGCAGTTTGGCGATGGTCTTGTCCATCGCGTTCACCGTGAAGTCGTGGATATCATGGCACAGGACCACCGAGTGCGTATGGTTCGAGCAGCCGTTGATAATGTTCTTGTAGATCTTATCGGAGTCCTTCGTGTTCCCGGCGTCGCCGGAGAGGACATTCCAGTCAAAGTAGACCAGACCTTTTTCGTCCGCAGTTTTGACCAGTTTGGTCATGATGCCTTCGGAATACTTCGCGGAGATGGCGTTGGAACTGCCGCCGGGGAAGCGGAACAGGTTGGTCCGCTCGCCGGTCTTCTCCTCAATGAGTTTTTCCATTTGCTCAAAGTCGTCCCAGTAGGCCTTTTCGCTTTTATAGATCTTCGCGTAGTCGTGCGAATAGGTATGGACGGCTATGGTGTGGCCGGCTTCCGCTTCCTTTGTCAGGCAATCCAGATAATTCTTAAAGAAGCCTGTGACGAAGAAGGTCGCTTTGACTTTGTGGTGGGCAAGGATCTTCAGCAGGTCTTCCGTGTACATGCCGGGACCGTCGTCGAAGGTCAGGTAGACGGCCTTACCGTTCCCGACCGTACCGTTCGTGACTTTGTAGGTCCGGCCGAGGTGTTTGACTTTTCCGGAATAACCGAAGTCTACTTTACCTTTTCGGACATACCAGACGCCATAGTCATTGGTGGCAATGCCTTCATATTCCTTGTCCTGTTTGCCCTTGGTAAAGTAGCACCAGTCTTTGTCGACTTTGCGGATCCCGTTATAGGCGGAATCCAGTCTTCCCCTGGTAAAATACCAATAGCCTTTTTCGGTTTTGGCGACTCCGGTAAAGTCGAGATCGACTTCACCATCCTGAATATGCCACCATCCGGAGGTATCCTCAATGGTGCCTTTCCGGGCACCGCTGTAGGTCCGGTCGACTTCGCCGTCCGCGACCCAGTACCAGGAATCGTCGCCTTTCGCAAAGCCTTTATAAGTGGTATCCAGCACACCGTCCGTGAAATAAAGCCAGCCGCCTTCGCTGGTGCCAAGGCCGGTATAGTTGAAATCGACGTCGCCATTGCGGACATAGAGGGTCTGTTCTTCCCCATCCACAAGGCCGGCAACAGCACCGGAATAGTCCGCGGCTTTTTCGCCGTTTTCAACATAAGTCCACTGGCTTTTCCCGGTCTCCCAGAGACCGGTGTAATCCGCGGCCGGTTTTTTGCCGGAAAGACTGATCCCGACGAAACAGAGGATGAGCACCAGCAGGACCGCCGCCGCGGCCAGAGTGCCCTTCTGCCGGGAATTCAGTTGGGGTTTCTTTTCTTCCATAATAACTCTCGCTTAAATGTAGTATTGCTTAATCGCCGAAAGCGTCCTCCTCCGGTTGGGCCAGCTGCAGCCCGAGGACCTCCAGCTGTTCATCATCCGCCGGAGACGGACAGTCTGTCATAGGCTCAGAGGCGTCCTTGGTCTTCGGGAACGCGATGACGTCGCGCAGGGTCTCCGCGTCGATCATCTGCATGAGGAGACGGTCCAGGCCGATGCCCATTCCGCCGTGCGGAGGCGGGCCGAATTTGAAGGCGTCCAGAAGGAAGCCGAACTTTTCATAAGCTTCTTCATCGGACATGCCGAGCAGGTCGAAAATACGCGCCTGCAGTTCGGGGTCCGTAATGCGGATGGAACCCGAAGACAGTTCAATGCCGTTGAGCACCAGGTCGTAAGACTGAGCGCGGACGTTGCCCTTGTCGGACTCGAGGTATTCGAGACACTCGTCCATGGGGGCCGTGAAGGGGTGGTGCATCGCCACCCACTCCCCGAGTTCTTCGTCAAACTCGAAGAAGGGCATCTCGACGATCCAGAGCAGGTTGTAAAGCCCCTCCGGAATGAGGTCGAGTTTTTTCGCCATGGTCTGGCGCAGGGCGCCGAGGATGGAGAGCACGTGTTTGTTGTTGGTGTCGCCGATGATGAGGATGAGGTCCCCGTTTTCAGCTTCGCCCCTTTCTATGACGCTGTCAATGAGTTCTTTTGTGACAAACTTATCGAAGGAAGACGTGACTTCTTCGTCCACGCGGACCCACGCAAGGCCCTTGGCGCCGATGCCTTTGGCTTCCTCGGTCAGTTTCTTGATGCCCTTTTTGGACACGGCCGCGGAGCCGCCCTTCGCGGTGATGGCGCGGACGGACCCGCCGCCCTGGACCGGACCCTCAAAGACGCCGAAGCCGGAGTCTTTGACAAGGTCGGAGATGTCGTAGATCTCCATGCCGTAACGGGTGTCGGGCTTATCGGAGCCGTAGCGCTCCATGGCGTCCTTGTAGGTCAGGCGCGGAAGCGGAAGGGTAATATCCACATCCATGACTTCCTTGAACGCGCGTTTCATGTAGCCCTCAATAAGTTCCAGGACGTCCTCCATTTCCACGAAAGACATCTCGAGGTCGATCTGGGTGAATTCCGGCTGCCGGTCGGCACGCAGGTCCTCGTCGCGGAAACAGCGGGCGATCTGCATGTAGCGGTCAAAGCCGGCGACCATGGACAGCTGTTTGTACAGCTGCGGAGACTGGGGCAGCGCGTAAAATTCGCCGTTGTGGAGGCGGGACGGGACGAGGAAGTCCCGGGCACCTTCCGGGGTGGACTTGATGAGCATGGGCGTTTCGATCTCAATGAAGCCGTTCTCATCGAAATAGTCCCTCGTGACCTTCGTCAGTTTGTGGCGGAGCAGGATGTTTTTCGTCAGCTCCGGACGGCGCAGGTCGAGATAACGGTATTTCAGCCGGGTCAGTTCCGACGTGTTGGAGTTGTCGACAATTTCAAAGGGCGGCGTCTCGGACTTGCCGAGGATGCGAAGGTCCGTGACCTCCACTTCCACACTGCCGGTACGGATCTCGGTGTTCTTGGAACTCCGCTCCCGGACCGTCCCCTTTGCCATTAACACATATTCCGAGCGGACGCTCTCGGCTTTTTCGAAGAGCGCGCGGTCGGTGCTGTCGTCAAACGCCAGCTGGACGATGCCGGTACGGTCACGCAGGTCGATGAAGACCAGCTGACCGAGGTTGCGGCGTTTGGCCGCCCATCCGCAGACAACGACTTCGGAGCCGATGAGGTCTTCGAGGACGTCGTTGCAATAGTGCGTGCGTTTCAGTCCGTTCATTCTGTCCATGTGTTGGTTCCTCCCAGGAGTGCGGAAAGGTCGACGTTTTTCAGGTCGTCCCCTTCCAGGTTCAGTTCGGTCTGCAGCGCAGACATGGCGACCTGCATGGCGATCTGCTGGAAGTCCTCCGCGAAGGTTTCGAGAGAGACTTCTCTGGTCTCGCCGGTCTCCATATATTTGAGATTGACGGTGCCCGTTTCCAGCTCGTTGTCCCCGAGGACCGCGGTGAAGTCGGCGCCGACTTTGTTGGCGTATTTCATTTGCGCTTTGATGGAGCGCCCCACCGTGTCGAACGAGCAGGCGACGCCTTCCGCGCGTAAATCGTGGATGATCTCAGCCGCCTTGAAGGAAGCGGCGTCGCCGGCCGTGGCAAGGTACAGTGCCATCGGTTCCGGTTTCGGCAGTTCGATGCCCTGCGCTTCGAGCAGGAGCAGCAGACGTTCCATGCCCATGCCGAAGCCGAGCGCCGGAATGGACTTGCCGCCAAGTTCCTCGCAAAGCCCGTCGTAGCGGCCGCCGCCGCAGACGGTGCCCTGTGCCCCGATGTCGTGGGATACAAACTCGAAGACTGTCTTCGTGTAGTAGTCGAGGCCGCGGACGATGCGCGGATTGATGGTGTAGGAAATGCCCATCGCCTCTAAGTATTTTTTGACCTTTTCAAAATGGTCTTTGCATTCCTCACAAAGGTAATCGAGCACGACCGGCGCGTTGTCCTTCAGCTCGTCCGACTCTTCCTTACAGTCGATGATGCGCATGGGGTTGCGCTCGAGGCGATCCTTACAGGTCTCGCACAGTTCGTCTTTATGGGCGGTGAAGTAGTCTTTCAGGGCCTTCTGATACACCGGCCGGCAGTTCGGGCAGCCGATGGAGTTGATCTGCAGTTCCAGCCCCTTCACACCGAGGAAGCCGAAGACCTCGTCCGCAAGGGCGATGACTTCCGCGTCCTGCGCCGGAGCGCTCGTGCCAAAGCATTCGATGCCGAACTGGTGGAATTCGCGCAGCCGGCCCGCCTGCGGTTTCTCATACCGGTAGCAGGAGGTCAGGTAATAGACCTTCTGCGGCATGGGGTCGTTGAACAGACCGTGTTCCAGGAACGCGCGGACCGCGCCCGCGGTGCCTTCCGGCCGGAGCGTGATGGAGCGGCCGCCCTTGTCATCGAACGTATACATTTCCTTCTGGACGACGTCGGTCGTATCGCCCACCGAACGGTTGAACAGTTCCGTGTGCTCAAAGACCGGTGTGCGGATCTCATTGAAGCCGTAATGGCCTGCGATGTCCGTGAGCGTCGCTTCCAGGAAGCGGATCTTATAGCTTTCCGACGGCAGGGTGTCCTGCGTACCTTTGATGGCTTTGGTCATGAGGGACATGGGTATCCTCCTAAAAAAGGTGCTTCTTCACCAATACTTGTAACCTTAACATTATAGAAAAGAAAGCCCCTCTTTTCAAGAGGGGCTTTGTACTAAACTTCAAGGACTTTAATGGTGTTGGAAGTGCCGGCCCGGCCGTTGACAGAGCCGCCGGTCAGGACGACCCGGTCGCCCTCTTTGAGGTCCAGCAGTTTGACGGTGGATTCCATCGCCTCATAGAACATGACCTCGACGGACTCGTACTCCTTGGAGTACATGGGGATGACGCCCCAGGAGAGGTTCAGCTTACGCCAGACCTTGCGGTCCGTGGTGCGGCCGATGATGGGGATGGGGCAGCGGAAGCGGCTGACCATGCGGGCGGTCTGGCCCGTCATAGAAGAGACGACAAGCGCCTTCGCGTCGGTGTCGATGGCCATCTGGCAGGCGGCGTGAGACAGGGCGTCCATAGTGCCGCGGATTTTGAAGCCGGTGCGGTTGAAAGTGCTTTCGAAGTCGATGTGCTCCTCCGTGTTCCGGCAGGCCTCGGCCATGACGCGGACGGCCTCCACAGGGTGCTGACCGGCAGCGGTCTCTCCGGAGAGCATGACTGCCGAGGCGCCGTCGTAAACAGCATTGGCCACATCGGAGATCTCCGCCCGGGTGGGGCGCGGGTTCTGGATCATGCTTTCCAGCATTTCCGTGGCCACGATGACCCGCTTGCCGAGCTTGCGGCACTTGGACATGAGGAACTTCTGGATGGAGGGGACCTCCGCGAAGGGGATCTCCACGCCGAGGTCGCCCCGGGCGACCATGACGCCGTCCGCCACATCACAGATCTCCGCGATGTGGTCCACGCCGCTGCGGTTTTCGATCTTTGCGACGATTTCGATGTCCTTTCCACCGTTGCGGTCGAGGAAGTCCCGCATTGCCTGCACATCGTCCTTCGTGGAGACAAAGGAGGCGGCGATGAGGTCAACGTCTTGCTCGATGCCGAAGAGCAGGTCTTCCTTGTCATGTTCCGACAAAAAGTCATTTGTCATGACGTGGTTCGGGAAGTTCATGGATTTCTTGTTGGAGAGCACGCCGCCGCACTCGACAGTGCAGATAGCCTCCGTGTCGGTCAGTTCGTCCACCCGGCAGACGACGAGTCCGTTGTTGACAAGGATCTGATCACCTACCGACAGGTCGTTGATGAGGTTTTTATAGCTGACGGAGACGCGGGTATTGTCACCCAGGATGTCCTCCGTCGTAAAGGTAAAGGTCTGGCCATCCTCCAAAGTGACGCGCCGGCCGTCGAATTCGCCGATGCGGTACTCCGGGCCTTTCGTGTCGAGCATGATGGGCACGGGCAGTTCCAGTTCCTCCCGGAGCCGTTTGATGCGGGCGATGCGCTCCGCGTGCTCCTCGTGAGTACCGTGGGAGAAATTGAGACGGCAGACGTCGAGGCCCTCTTCCAGGAGCGCCCGGAGTGTGTCGTCATTATCACAGGCGGGACCGACGGTCCCGATGATTTTAGTTTTGCGCATGAAAAAGCCACCTTTCAAGTGGAAAGATGGCTATAGTATACCGTATTTTTCGTGTTTCTGAAAGGACCGCGCTCGATTGTTTTTGTGTCCTTATTCTGCAGCTGCCTCTTCGGGCGCTTCCTCTTCCGCTTTCGGATTGACGATGTCTCTCCAGTCGAGGTCACCGCGCGCCAGAGAGTGGATGAGCGCTTCCGCGGTCGCGATGTTCGTGGCGACCGGTACATTGTGGACATTGCAGAGACGAAGCAGGTCCGCTTCAATGGGTTCCATGGGTTTCGGGTTCAGCGGGTCTCCAAACATGAGGAGAAGGTCGATCTCATTACAGGCAACCCGGGAGGCGATTTGCTGCTCTCCGCCCTGGTCCCCCGAAAGGAAACTCTGGATCTTCAGGCCGGTGGCTTCGGAAACGACTTTTCCGGTAGTGCCCGTTGCACACAGGTTATGCTGGCTCAGGATGCCCGCATAGGCGATGCAAAACTGGGTCATGAGTTCTTTTTTGACGTCGTGTGCAATGATCGCGATGTTCATCGGCCACGCTCCTTTCTTCAGCGCATTCTTGTAAGTATTTTACCATATAAGGGCTTCTGTCACAACTGCAGATTGTAAAAAAGCGCCAAAAACTTCACGTTTTTGGCGCTTTTGCGTGTACATCGTGTACATTTACGTCAGCAGTTCTCCGTAGGGTTGAGCCGAAGTCGTATCCTCTTTGGGGGAGAAGTAATAATCGTAGATGTCAGCCGCGACAACAGCGGTCAGCGAACCGGAGTCCGCGGTCTCAACGACGACGGCAACGGCGATCTGCGGGTCCTCGTAAGGCGCGTAAGAGATCAGGAAACCGTTGTTCCCCTCGACCTTCTTGCCGTCAATGAGTTTGACAACGTCCGACGTACCGGTCTTGGCGGCTGCCGTGACAGGCAGGCCGGAGAAAGCAGTGCGGCAGAAACCGATGGTGCCGACCTTCAGCATTCCTTCCCGCACAAGCTGCAGGGTATGGTCGCTGATATCCAGCGTCTCTGCAACTTCGGCCTGTTTCTGCAGGAGGGTCGTCTTATAATCCGGCGTTTTGATGGAACGTACGAAATGCGGGATGTAGCGGGTGCCGCCGTTCGCGATGGTGGAGACATAGTTCGCCAGCTGCAGGAGTGTGAACTGGTTGTCTGATTCACCGATGGCGGTGGTGATGACGTCACCGGGGTACCAGGTGCCGCCCGCCGCCTTCCGCTCTTCGGGGCTGGAGACGTGGCCGGTGGCTTCCGGGATCTCGACGCCGGTCTTCTGACCGAGGCCGAATTTTGTGGCCCACTCATCGATCTTCTCGATGCCGAGCTTCCGGCCGGTCTCATAGAAGAAACAGTTGCAGGAGACATTGATGGCATCCGTGACATTGTTCGTGCCGTGCGCCGTATGGTGCGCGCAGTAGAACGTGTGGTCGGAATAGTAGGTATAAGCGCCGTTACAGGCCCAGGTGAACTGGTCATCAATGGTGCCTTCTTCCAGCGCCGCGATGGCAGTACAGGGTTTGAAGGTGGAACCGGGCTCATAAGTACTCATGACGGCACGGTTCCAAAGAGGCGCCGTTTCGTCCTCGGCCCACTCGGAGTATTTTTCTTTCCATTCATTGTTGTCGTAAGACGGATACGTGGCGCAGGCGAGGATCTCACCGGTGTGGACGTCCTCCACGACGACGGCAGCGGCACATTTCCGCGCCGCGGAAATATTCAGCGAGTCAACGCGCTTTTTCAGCGCGTCCTGGGCGACCATCTGCAGGTTCTTGTCCAGAGTCAGGATGACGGAGTTGCCCTGTTCGGGGTAGGTCGTAAAGGTGTCGGTGGAGTTGCCTTCGTTGTCGATGGTGACCGTCTTGGTACCCCGCTTGCCGCGAAGGGTATCCTCCAGCGCAAGTTCCAGGCCGGAACTGCCATACACATCAGAAATGGTGTACGCATTGCGCGTCAGGTCTTCGATCTCTTCTTTTCCCTTGGCTTTATCCAGCGCTTCGTCCAGTTCCTTTTGTTTCTGCTCATAGGTTTCCGCCGTAATGCCGGAAACGCGGCCAAGCAGATGCGGAGCAAAGGATCCGTCGACATATTCCCGGTACGCTTCGACGGTGTTCTCAACGCCCTTGTAGAAGTTCTTGTTTTCCATGATGATGGTCACAAGGTCGGTGGGAACGTCCTCCGCAAAGGTATAAGGGTAAGACGCGTTGAACGTGTTGCGCAGCATTTCGATACAGACAGAAGCGATCTTCCGGGCGTCTTCCCGGGAATAGGCTTCCAGTTTGTACTTTTTGATGAGTGCGTCCATGCAGTTCTCGGCAGTGGCGTAAGAGTTGAGGTTCAGAACGTCCTCCGACTTCAGCCACTTGATGTAGGAAGCATTTTCTTCCTTGTTGCGATAGACGAATTTGCCCTCCTTGTTCACCTTGATGGGCAGCTTGTCGATGTACTCGACGCCGTTCGCCTCGCACAGCTGGACAAGCGAAATGATGATCTCGTTCCGGCTCTCCTGGTCTTTCGGGAAAGAGGTGGCATGGAACGTAATGGAATTGCCCTGGCGATTGGTCACGAGCGGCGCACCGTTGCGGTCGAGGATCTCGCCGCGGGCGGCGTCCACCGTCGTGGTATAAGCGCCGAGGGTCCCGGCATTCGCGCCGGAAATGAGAGTGGAATAAATGAGCACGCCGACCAGGACGAGCGCGGTCAGGACCACGGCAACATGGTAAACAACCGTACGGCCTTTGGAAATGCCCATGGATATTCCTCCTCTCAAGTAAGTTTCATTGGGTCAGCGCAGTTCCGCAAAACCGCGGGACATGGAGCTCTTCGGATAGCGCTCGCGCAGGTTTTTCATGAATCGCCGCAGGGCGATGTACAGAAGCGGCAGGACCGCGAAAGTGTACAGCGCAGAGGGCAGATAATACGTCACATAAAGAATGGCGCCGCCGTCGACACCGCGCAGCAGGATGAAGCACACCCAGTGCAGGGTCACATACAGCAGGATGGTCAGGGCGCCCAGAATGCTGGCGGACAGCAGGTTGTTGCGCATGAGGTAATTCATGAGCAGACAGATACCCGTCGAGGCCAGCAGGAAAAAGATGGCGTTGAAGCCGTCGATGTGTGCAGCCGATACATCCCACAGGACTCCTGCGAACAGTGACATCATGGTCGCGGGCAGGTTGTGCAGGAAAATGGACAGGCATACCATGACGGGCAGCAGCAGGAAGCAGTGGGCTCCGAAAATAGTCGGGAACATGTGGGGCGTATTCTGCAGCAGGTGCGCCAGCAGGATAATGCCCACATAGACAAGCGTCGAATACAGGCGGTGCTTCTGCTCGTTGGTCAGAGGCCTCCGGACCCGTTTGGTCACACTGTCCGCGGACGGACGGGTGCGGCTGTCAAAGGTGATACGCTCCCTCATTCGTCACTCGCCTCCGTCGTGCGGAAGGTGGTCACCGGACGGGTCGTTGTGGTCCGGCGGGCGGTCGTAGAGGACGTCTCTTCTTCGGTTCCGGAGGTGCTGCTCTCCGCGGCCTCCGCAGTCGTGCTGCGGTTCGGGTTGGAAACGACTTCCGGGGAATCGGCTTCGGCGCCTTCGGCTTCTTCGTCATAGGTGACGGCCACGCCCTGGCCCTCAAAGCCGATCATGATGAGCGCTTCGTTCAGCTCGGTGACGTCGATGTTCGGTTGGATGATGGCGTACGCGGAAATGTCCGCGTCGTCGTTTTTGACCTCGCGGACCGTACCGATAATGAGGTCTCGCGGGTAAATACCGCCGACGCCGGCGGTGCAGATCACGCCGCCTTTGGCGATCTTCGTGTTCCGGTCGAGACCGGACAGACGGCAGTAGCCTTTCTTGACGATGTCCGCGTCATTCGTAACATAGCCGCTTTCGCGGGAACGGAGTTCGTAGGCGGAAATGGAGATCTTCGGGTCCAGGACCGTGGAGACGACACAGTACGTCGGCGCCACCTTGGTCACGACGCCCACGAGCTGTCCATCGCCATAAATGACCGGGTCGTTCACTTTGACTCCGGACGCGGCTCCTTTGTTGAAGACGAACGTGGTGAAGTTGTTGGCGGAGTCTTTCCCGATGACCGTGGCCGAAATGACCTGATAGTCCGGGTGCTCCTCCTTGATACCGAGGAAGTCTTCGTAGCTTTCCAGCTTCTGCTTGGTCTCCTCATAGTCGGCAAGCTGCTTCTGCGCGCTGACGAGCTTGTGCTCCAGGTCATCGATCCGGCGCTCATACGTGGAGGACCGGGTAAAAAAGTGGCCAATGGAGGAGAACCCGTTCCCGAGGACCGATGTCACACGGGAGAGCGGCTGGGTCACCGTGCCGGCCGTCGCGGTGAGCGGAGAGCTTTTGCTTCCGAGAACCGCCGCCAGGATGAGGAAGATGACCAGCAGCGCCAGAATAACTGCCAGGATCTTGAACCACAGGGTTTTGACAAAACCTTTCACGTCGTGTTCAACCTTTCAAAAAGTCGTTGATAAGAAGTTCGAAAAAGGGACTCCGGTGGGAGGTCCCTTTTTACGTTTCATGGTGTTGGCGATATGCCTTATTCGTCGTAGTTTTTGGTGCTGGTCAGGCTCAGCATGTCGTTTTCAAGGCAGATGCCCGTACCGTCGACAACGCAGTCCAGCGGGTTCTCCGCAACATGGACCGGCATTTTGGTCTCGGCGGAGATGAGGCGGTCGAGGCCGCGCAGGAGCGCGCCGCCGCCCGTGAGCATGATGCCCTGATCGATGATGTCCGCGGCCAGTTCCGGCGGCGTCTTCTCCAGGGTAGTGCGGATGGCGTCGAGGATTTGGTTGACGGAATCCGCCAGCGCTTCCCGGACTTCTTCGGACGTGACTTCGATGTTCTTCGGAAGACCGTCGACAAGGTTCCGGCCTTTGACGTCGATGGCGCCTTCGCCTTCGTACGGATAGGCAGAGCCGATCTTGATCTTGATTTCCTCCGCGGTGCGTTCACCGATGAGGAGATTATATTTTTTCTTGATGTAGGCGATGATCGCGTCGTCCAGGGAGTCACCCGCGACACGGGCGGAACAGGACGTGACGATGTCGCCGAGGGAGATGACCGCGACTTCCGCGGTACCGCCGCCGATGTCGACGACCATGGAACCGGTGGCTTCCGCGACGGGAAGTCCGGCGCCGATGGCGGCAGCCATGGGTTCCTCGATGAGGGAAACCTGGCGGGCACCCGCGCTGCGGGCGGCGTCATGGACGGCGCGGCGTTCCACTTCCGTAACACCCGAGGGGATGCAGATCATAACGCGGGCCTTGTTGAACTTGGAGTTCAGCATGGCGCGGCGGATGAATTCTTTCAGCATGTCCGCGGTAATGTCGAAGTCGGCAATAACGCCGTCCTTCAGAGGACGGACCGCGGTGATGGAGCCGGGGGTCCGGCCGATCATTTCCTTGGCTTCGGCGCCGACTGCGACGACCTTGTTCGGGTTGGAACGTACGTCGACGGCCACGACCGAGGGCTCACGGATGACGATGCCCTTGCCTTTGACGAACACCAGCGTGTTCGCGGTGCCAAGGTCGATACCAATATCCTGGGTGAATAACATATATGGGGAACTCCTTTCGAGACTACTCCAGATTTGCCTTATTATTATAATCTAAAGGGCGGACGTTCTCAACAACTACATATAGGGGTGTCACGAGGGCTCGACCCCAAAGGATTTCAGCAGTCTTGCCACCCTCGCCGCCGGCAGGCCGACGACCGTCAGATAATCCCCGCAGATGCCTTTGACGAGCACACAGCCCTGCCCCTGGATCCCGTACGCGCCGGCTTTGTCCATGGGTTCTCCGGTGGCGATGTACGCGCGGATCTCCTCGTCCGGGAGTTCAAAGAACGTGACGTCCGTCACTTCGACCAGTGTCTCTTCCGAGAGGGTTTTCCCCGCCCCGTCTGTCACGACGGCGGCCGCACCGGTGAAGACCTGATGGGTCCGTCCGGAAAGGGTCTTCAACATGCGGAACGCGTCCTCTTCATCGGCCGGTTTCCCCATGACGCTGCCATCGAGGACGACAACGGTATCAGAGCCAAGAAACAGCGTCGTTTCGCCGTTTTTTCCATATTTCGCCGCGGCTGCCCGCGCCTTTCCGAGGGCCAGGTTCCGGACTCCGGCCGCGGGGTCTTTCAGGGACACGGACCCCTCGTCGAAGTCCGCCGTTTTCACCGTAAAATCGTAGTTCAAATCGCGCAGGATCTCCCGCCTGCGCGGAGAGCCGGAGGCTAAAACAAATTTCATAATTTTTTCTCTTCCAGTTTGTTCAGGGCCTTAAGGTCTTTGTATTTCAGGGCGGCCATGGCGGTCTTGGAGTCGCGGACTTTGTTGTCGTAAATCAGTTCCAGGAGCTCCTCGAACGGCACCTTTCGGATATTGAGGAACTCGTCCTCGTCGAGCTGCTGACCGACGTCGGACAGGCCCGTTGCGGCGTACAGCCGGATGATTTCATTCGTATAACCGGGGCTCGGGTAGTCCCACCCAAGGTCATAGTACGTTTCCGCCACCATGCCGGTCTCCTCGCGCAGTTCGCGTCTTGCTGCCTCGAACGGGTCCTCCCCGGGCTCCAGCTTGCCGGCAGGCGCTTCGAGGACGTCTTCCATGTACGGGTAGCGGAACTGTTCGACGAGCAGGACCGTGCCGTCTTCCAGGATCGGCAGGACACAGACCCCGCCGGGGTGTTCGACGACTTCCCGGTTTCGCACATCGCCGTTCGGCATCAGGGCGTCGTCATTCCGAATGGTCAGGACGCGGCCGCGGAAGACATAAACTTTCCGGATGGTCGACTCTCTGGTTTCCATGTTGTCATCCTTTCCCTTGTCGAAAAAAGGCACCGGCCGGCGGCCGGTGCCTGATGGTGGTTACAGTATAAGGTCTCAGTCTTCGTATTCGATTTCGAATTCGAGGTGCTGGTGACACTTCGGGCAGTCGATACCGCCCTGCGCCAGGACCGTGTCGTCAATGAACAGGACTTCGCCGCACTCGGGGCACTCCACTTCATAGACGGCGGGTTCTTCCTCTGCGGTTTCTTCCGCAGCAGGCTCTTCCGCGGGAACTTCCTCGACGGACTCTTCCACGGCAGGCTCCTCGGCCGGAGCTTCTTCAGCCGCTTCTTCAGCCGCTTCCGCGGCTTCCGCGGCAGCAACGACCTCGTCGGCGATAGCGAAGGCATCTTCTTCCTCTTCCAGAGGCTCTTCTTCGCTCAGGTCTTCCGTGGTATAAACCACCGCGAAGGCTTCCTCATCCGGCTCTTCGCCCCAGTCATCCAGGTCATCTTCCGTGAGCTCTTCCATGTCAAAGCCCTCGAACAGGATGGCCTCCACGTCGCCGAGGTCCATGTCGATCTCATCGACACGCTCGACCATTTCAGCGAGATCGTTCGCGTTCAGGTCCATGGTCTCGGCAATGCTGTCGAGCACGTCAAGGATGCCGTTGAACATTTGGGTCTCGGCCTTTTTTTCGTCCATTTTCAGACCGTCGGCAAGACCTTTGAGGTAAGCAACTTTTTCTGAAAGTTTCATAATGTTTCGCTCCTTCCGCTTATGCGCGGCCCATGTATTCGCCGGTACGGGTATCGATCTGGATGACCTCGCCCTCGTTGATGAACAGCGGGACGCGGACTTCCGCGCCGGTCTCGACCGTGGCGGGTTTCAGGGTGTTGGTGGCAGTGTTGCCGGCAAGACCCGGTTCCGTGTGGGTGACTTCGAGTTCGACGAAGTTCGGGCATTCCAGGCCGAAGACCTTGCCCTTGTACGAAAGGACTTTGCAGGTCATGTTCTCCTTGACGAACTTGAACGCGTCCGGAAGGTCGGTTTCATTGATGGGGACCATATCGAAGGTGTCGGGGTCCATGAAATAGTAGAGTTCGCCGTCGGCATAGGAATAATCCATGTCCTTGCGCTCAATGAACGCGGTCGGGAACTTAGCGGACGGGTTGTAGGATTTTTCGGTGATGGAACCGGTAATGACGTTCTTGGTCTTGGTGCGGACAAACGCCGCGCCTTTGCCGGGTTTGACGTGCTGGAATTCCACGACCTGAAGGACCTGTCCGTCCTCTTCAAAGGTAACACCGTTGCGGAAATCGCCTGCAGAAATCATAACTGAAAACCTCCATATGGTAACTATATACTGATATTCACTTTATTTTACAGTACGATAAGGTCCTTGGTCAAGTGGCAGAAGTTCCGGTAACCGGACTCCGTGACAAGGACCATATCTTCGATGCGGACGCCGAATTTTCCGGGCAGATAGATGCCCGGTTCACAGGTAACGACTGCCCCCTGCGCTAAGTAACTGTCGGATTTCGGGCCGGCATACGGGAATTCGTGGATCTCCACCCCGACGCCGTGTCCGGTGCTGTGCCCGAAGTATTCACCGAAGCCCGCTTCTGTGATCACGTCACGGGCCGCCTTGTCCAGCGCCGCGCCGGCAATGCCGGGTTGGATGAAGTCCAGACCGGCCTGCTGGGCTCGTTTGACCGTTTCATAAATGTTCACCATTTCTTCGGTGGGCGTGCCGATGGCAAAGGTCCGGGTACAGTCGGAGTGGTAATGCCTGTAGATCGCGCCGTAGTCGACCGTCACAAAGTCGCCGGTCCGCAGAAGCCGTTCTCCGGGCACGCCGTGCGGTTTGGAGGAGTTCTCTCCCGATACGACGATCGTGTCGAACGAGATGCCGTCCGCGCCGAGTTTGCGCATCCGGTAGTCCAGTTCGTTCGCAAGGTCCCGCTCCGCGACACCGGGTTTCATCAGCGGCAGCAGTTCGGTCAGCGCTGCTTCCGCAATGTCCTGTGCCTTCTGCATACAGGCCGCTTCTTCTTCGGACTTGACTTCCCGCAGCGCGTTGATGAGGTTGTCCAGCCGGTTGGAGACATTATAAGAACAGGTCGGCATCATCTTGCGCCAGGTATTCAGTTCCGACAGCGTCATGCGGCCCGCTTCCACCAGGACTTCCGTGCAGCCGCATTGCTGCAGTAGATCACTGATCTGCAGATAGATCTGCCCCTGCAGAACGACCTCCGCTTCCGTGATCGCTTTGGACGCCGCCTCAAAATAGCGGCTGTCGGTCAGGAAGGTGCTGCCTTCCCGGGTGACCAGCAGATAACCCGCCGTCGAATGGAACCCGGTCAGGTACAGACGGTTCTCTTCACTCAGGACCAGAGCTGCCTGATTGGTTTTCAACTCCAGGGCAAGGTTTTCAATGTTCATAGCATGGTTCCTTTCCAGCGCTGCAGAAATGGTTTTTCCAGTTTTCGTTTGAGGAGGAAATAGGCGTCGCGATTATCTTCTTCATAGGGAAGGACCCAGACGCTCTTACACCCCGAGCGGTTCGCCCCCAGGACATCGGTAAAGAGCTGATCGCCCAGCATGACGATTTCAGAAGGCCGCACCCGCATTTTCAAAGCGGCGCGCAGATAGCCCTGCCTCAACGGCTTCGCGGCAAGCCCGATGACCGGAATGTCATAGCGGTCCGCAAGCTTTCTCGCGCGTCTTGTCTGCGCGTTTGAAAGCAGGATGACAGGGATGTCTGCCTCTTTCATGGAGCGGACCCAGTCCTCGGTGCCCGGCAGCGGGTCCGTCATCAGGTCATAGGATGATGTGTTGTCCGCGTCAATGGCCACCGCTTTGCAGCCGAGAGAGCGAACCATGTCCGGGGTCACTTCGGTCAGATAACGGCACATACGGTCCGGTTTCAAAAGGCGCATGTCTCCACCTCATTTCGATGAGCAAAAAACAAAACCGACTGCAGGGGCTCCCTGCAGCCGGTCGTTCAGATTCTTATTTGTATTTACGCTTGCGAGCAGCCTCAGATTTCTTTTTCTTCTTTACGGACGGCTTCTCGTAATGCTCTCTTTTGCGAACCTCTTTGATAACGCCGTCTCTGGAGGTCTGTCTCTTGAAACGTCTCAGTGCGCTATCGATCGATTCGTTTTCTCTGACTTTGATTTCACTCATTGTATGTGTTCCCTCCCTTCAAGCTAGCAGGGTGACTATCAAGATTAGTACGACCCATTATACAGCCTGAAATTTAGGATGTCAAACAATATTGAAATTAGTCGTTGGAGCGGATGGCCTGTCTGACTTCGACATCGGCAGCAAGCTCTTCCTGGCACTCTTTGTAGCTCTTCAGCTTGTAGGCAGCGGAGCGCTCATAGTAGTCGGCAAGGTGAGCCATGGTCTTCTCATAAACATCCTCTTTGCCTTTGATGGGCTTTCTGGTGATCGGGTTGACACCGAAGCGGATGAAACGGGTGATGAGAAGATACATGTAAAGCATGTCAAATGCGCAGCAGATGAAGGCAAGGCAGTACACGAAGTACTGGCCGGGCATCCAGTAGAGGCCGATGCAGGTGGGAGCAACGGTACCAAGCCACTTGGTCCAGGCGACGCCGAGGGAAAGACCTTCGATGGTCTCCTTGGAGAAGCTGTGGACGCAGAACAGCATGGACATGATGGCGTTCATCAGGTAAGCGGCGAACATCGGGGAATCCGGAAGGGTCGGCCACTGCGGGTTCATCATCAGGATGGAGATGAAGATGATGACGAACAGAAGGACCTTCGTAAGGTAATAACCCCAGTCGTAACCTTTGAATCTTCTGTGGAAGAAGAGTTTGCCGTACCGCAGGTCGAGGATGTACATAACAAGGTCAAACGCGACCCAAAGGTAGATACCCCAGCGGGTGACCGGTTCCGGATACGGGACCAGGAAGGCAAACTGGAACTCCCAGGAGAAGTTCATGCACAGACATACCCAGGGCATGGACGGTGCGTGGTCTTTGTGAAGGCGATTGATGATCATGATGTAAGTGCCGGTCCACAGAAGAGCGGACGCGACGATCAGGAACAGCGTGCCCCATCCCATGTTGTGGAACATGTTCTTGATGTAATCATACCAACCATCGTAGGGCTTCATCATTTCCATGTCGCCCCAGTAAACGCCTTCGTTCAAGAAGATTTTGTACAGGATATGCTCATGAATCCACTGTAACAAAGCGCTCATAAACGATTTTCCTCCTTTTTCTCTCTAAACACAAATGTCCGTAAAGGCTGAAACCCTGAGCCAGGCTTCAGAATCTGGTAAGATTTGTACGCGTACAAGTCTTACAGTAATCATACTATCTCTGGTTGTTTCCGTCAACTGCATTTCAATAGAAAGGGGCCGATTTCCGACAAACTTTTTATACGTGTATAAAATTTTGGCCATGTATGAAAATTTGTATGGTAACAAAATTGTACATGTGTTATACTGTACCTGTATAAAAAACCCGCCGCGCGCATTTCCCGGGAGGGACCTCTATGAAAAACACTGCAAAATATCTGGCCGAGCAGGAGCGGATCGCCAAAATCGCGTTCCATCTGTTCGCGGAGACCGGCTATGCCAAGACCCCGCTGTCTGTCATCGGGCAGGAAGCCGGTGTCCAGAAGAGCCTGCTGCAATACTATTTCCCGAAGAAGTCCAAATTCATCGAGCTGTTCATTGAGACTTCGTTCAACCTCGTCATTGACGAAGTCCTGGACTCCATCCGCGCCCGGGAAGCCGAGGCGGTTGCCAAAGTGGACGAGGAAGGCCTGATCGCCGTCGACCCGTTCGACGACGATGACGAAGAACTCAACGGCATCGAGATCGTCGAACTGCTCTACGATATCGCATACTTCGAGTTCTGGTATCTCACCTGCTGCCCGTCCACGGAAGCCATCCGCATGGACGTTATGGACAGCTACACGAACTGTCAGCTGGTCGTCCAGTGCATCAGCAGGTGGATCTTCGAGCACATGCCGGACCTCGATGACGTCATGCAGCAGAAGATTTATGACACGATCACCTTCTGCATCGGCGGCGGTTTTGAATATGCCTGCATGAAGCTTTCCGAAAACAAGCCGATCGACGTCGACTACGTCGTGGCCAATGCCATGGACTTCGTGGTAGGCGCTCTGGGTTTCGACCCGAGTTTCTTCAAAATCCGCAAGGAAGTCGACAAAGACTGGCTTCTGCGCACTGCCGAAAAAGTCGATGAGAAAACCTTCGGCTGATCGCGCGAAACGACAATTGAAATACCGCCATGATTCTGGAATAATATTGGCGCTTACCAAAAGACCCCTGCCGGTTTCCCGGCAGGGGTTTGGTGTTTCTATGCGGTTTATTGGCTCATATGGACCGTGGTCGTCGGATAAGCGAAATGCGCTCCCGTCTCTTCCACGATGCGGCGGACTTCATAGTTCACCCGCTCCCGGACTTTCAGATTCTCATATTTATCCGTGGTCTTCGTGAAATAACGCACCTCAACGATCTGAGCGCTGTCTCCGAAGTCCCGGAACACGACAGAGATATTGTCATCGGCAATATCCGCGTCTTTCCGCAGGAACTCTGAAATCTCGTCACAGACCGCTTTCAGCTGCTCGCTGGTCGTGTCATAGGTCAGTCCGATGTCGAACTGCACCGCCTTCTGTCCCATCTTCGAGTAGTTCGTAATGGCCTCTTTCATGAGGTTCGCGTTCGGGACCGTCACCAGGAGGTCATCCCGGGTACGGATCCGAGTCGAGCGCATCGTGATATCCTCCACGAAGCCTTCGGCGGAAGGGGTGGCGATGTAATCGCCCACATCGAACGGCTGGTCCGTGGTGATTTCAAACCCGGAGAACAGGTTCGACGCCGTATTCTGTGCCGCCAGCGACAGAGTCAGGCCGGAGAGCCCGAGTCCCGCGATGATACCGTTGATGTTGTACCCCATCTCAGAGATGAGGATGACGGCCAGCAGCGACACGATGACGACACGCAGAATGATCGCCATAAAACGGATGGTCACTTCGGAAGAGGAATTGTCCTTTTCCTGGTTGAACCGGATGATCTGCCGGGTAGCGGCCGGAGTGTAATTCAGCAGCACCCAGGCGATGAGCGAGATGTTCGTCATCCGGAACAGCTTATCAATAAACGTCATCCACTTCGTTTCCGGCGAAATGATGAGGAATGCCAGTTCCACGCCGAGGACAACGAAGAACACCCGCAAGGGGTTGCGCAGCGCGCCTTCGATCTCACCGGCGACCCGCGGCCATTTTTGGAACAGCCTGCGGATCAGTTTCCCTATGAGCCCCGTGAGCTTCCCCGCGAACGCGGTAAGCAGCACGAAGATAAGGAGTCCGACAACGATCTGCGGCCAGCGGTCGGCCGCCGCCGCGAAGAAATCTTTGAATTGCTGTAAGAAATCTGTCATAGCTTATTTTGCGACGATGTTCACAAGGCGGCCCTTGACGTAGAGCTCCTTGATGATGGTCTTGCCTTCGAGGGCGGCGGCGACTTTTTCGTCCGCTTTCGCCAGTTCGAGGGCGCCGGCCTCGTCGATGTCTGCCGGGATGTTGATGCGGTTCTTGATCTTGCCGGAGACCTGAACAGCGATCTCGATGGTCTCATCGACACATTTCGCGTCGTCCCAGGTCGGCCAGGCGATGAGCGCCAGCATACCGTCGGCTTCTGCGCCGTTTGCAGCAGCTTCGGCCTTCCAGCCCTGTTCCTCCCAGATCTCCTCACAGACGTGCGGAGCGAACGGGTCGAGGAGCTTGATGAAGGTCTTCAGTTCCGCCCCGTTGATCGCCTTGTTGTCGTAGATCTGGTTGATGAGGGTCATCAGCGCCGCGATTGCGGTGTTGAATTTCATGTTTTCAATGTCCTCGGAGACCTTCTTCACGGTCTTGTGGAAGGAGGAGGACAGTTCCGCGGAGTAGTCTTCCGCGTCTTTGTCGGTCAGCAGGTCCTGCAGGCCGTAGGTGCGGTCGATGAACCGCTTGCAGCCCTTGACGGAGGCTTCGGACCACGGAGCGGCCTTTTCGTAGTCGCCCATGAAGAGGACGTAGGTGCGCAGGACGTCCGCGCCGAACTCGTCGACGACGTCGTTCGGGTCGACGACGTTGCCTTTGGACTTGGACATCTTATCGCCGTCCGGTCCTAAGATGAGGCCCTGGGCCGTGCGCTTGGCATAGGGTTCCTTCGTCGGGACAACTCCGATGTCATAGAGGAAACGGTGCCAGAAGCGGGAGTAGATCATATGGCGGGTAACGTGTTCCATACCGCCGTTGTACCAGTCCACCTGGCCCCAGTATTTCAGCTTGTCCATATCGGCAAGCGCTTTGTCATTGTGGGGGTCGATGTACCGCAGGAAGTACCAGGAAGACCCGGCCCACTGGGGCATGGTGTCCGTCTCTCTGCGGGCGGGACCGCCGCAATTCGGGCAGGTGCAGTTGACGAATTCCGGGATCTTTGCCAGCGGCGATTCGCCGTCCGTGCCGGGTTCGAAGTTCTCGACTTCCGGCAGTTTCAGCGGGAGCTCATCGTACGGGACATGGGTCATGCCGCACTTGTCGCAGTAAATGATCGGGATGGGTTCGCCCCAGTAGCGCTGGCGGTTGAAGGCCCAGTCTTTCATCTTGAACTGGACACCCTTCTCCCCAAGGCCCTTCTCCTGGAGCCAGGCCGCCATCTTCTCAATGGAGTCTTTCTTGTTGTCGAGGCCGTTTAAGAAGTCGGAGTTCACCATTTCGCCGTCGCCGGTGTAGGCTTCCTTCGAAATGTCTCCGCCTTTGATGACTTCGATGATGTCGATGCCGAATTCCTTCGCGAAGTCATAGTCGCGCTGGTCGTGGGCCGGGACCGCCATAATGGCACCGGTGCCGTAGCCCATCATGACATAGTCCGCGACGAAGATCGGGACTTCCTTGCCGTTGACGGGGTTGATGCCGGTCAGGCCTTCGATTTTGACGCCGGTCTTATCCTTGACGAGCTGCGTGCGCTCGAATTCGGTCTTCTTCGCACATTCCTTGCGGTACGCTTCAATGGCGTCCATGTTGGCAATGCGGTCGGCATATTTGTCGATCATCGGATGCTCCGGAGCCATGACCATGAAGGTGACGCCGAAGAGCGTGTCCGGACGGGTCGTGTAAATGCGGAGCTGCTCATCGTCTGTGCCCTTGACGGGGAAGTTGACGAACGCGCCGGTGGATTTGCCGATCCAGTTGACCTGCTGGGTGCGGATGTTCGGCAGATAGTCGACTTCGTCGAGCCCCTGGAGCAGTTTGTCCGCGTATTCGGTGATGCGCAGGTACCAGACGTCCTTTTCCTTCTGGATGACGTCGGAGTGGCAGATGTCGCACTTGCCGCCCTGGGAGTCCTCGTTGGAGAGAACGACTTTACAGGAGGGGCAATAGTTGACGAGGGTCTTGTCGCGGAAGGCAAGGCCGTGGTCGAACATCTTCAGGAAGATCCACTGGGTCCACTTATAGTAGTCCTCTTCGGTGGTGTCCACGACGCGGGTCCAGTCGAAGGAATAGCCGACCCGTTTGAGCTGGTCGGAGAATTTGGCGATGTTCTGGTCCGTCACCTGACGGGGATGGATGCCGGTCTTGATGGCATAGTTCTCCGTCGGGAGACCGTAGGCGTCAAATCCGATCGGGAACAGGACGTTATAGCCCTGCATCCGGCGTTTGCGGGACACGACTTCGAGGCCGGAGTAAGCCTTGATGTGTCCGACATGCATGCCGGCGCCCGAGGGGTACGGGAACTCGACGAGCCCGTAAAACTTCGGTTTTTCCGAGAAGTCTTCGGCGTGGAACACGCCGGCCTCTTCCCATTTGTCCTGCCATTTCTTTTCGACAGACTTGAAATCGTAAGCTTTCATAGTGGTTCTTCCTTTATCTAAAGTTCTTTTTATACGTCGATCTCCTCGGCATCCGCCCAGAGGCGTTCGAGGTTATAGTAATCTCTTGCGTTCGGCTCGAAGATGTGGCAGATGACACTGCCGAAGTCGATGAGATACCAGTCCGAAGCTTTGCCTTCCAGATGTCCCGGAACGTCCGCTTCCTTCATCTGGTATTCCACTTCCTCCGCGAGCGATTTGACCTGCGTGGAAGAGGTGCCGGTCGCGAGCACGAAGTACTCGGCGACAAAGGTCAGGTCCGCGACTTTCAGGATACGGATATCCTGCGCTTTTTTGCTGTCCAGGACTTCCGCGATTTTCTTTGCTTCTTCTAAGGATGTCATGCGGTTGTGTTCCTCCGTTTATTGTTCTGCGCCGGCCACTTTGGCCTTCGCTTCTGCTTCTTTTTGCGCGGCCGCTTCTTCAAACTGAGCGCCCATGAGTTCTGCCACTTCGTTGTACATGGCAAAGGTATCGTAGTTGACTTTCCGGTAACGTTCGAGGAGCGAGATCAGGGTATATCGCCCGCCGATCAGAATGGCCTCGTCGAGGTTCCGGAATGCGGCTTCCCGCACGGTCTCGACGCCGGGGTAATCCCGCTCAATGGAGACGTAGTCGGCCACGTACACGACCTTTTCCAGCGGGCTCATGTTCGGCCGCCCGGTCGTGTGGTATTTGATGGCGCGGATCATGTCCGCGTCGAGGATGCCGAGCTCGTCGCGCATGAACGCGGCGCCCGCCGGCGCATGCCACAGCTTCGGGTTTTGGATGACGTGGTCCGGGAGCTTATCCCCCAGCTGGTACATATACCTCTCCTGCTCGTCCCACGGCTGGTTTTTCTCGATGTCGTGGAGCAGGCCGCAGAGGTACGCTTTGTCCGGGTCTACCCCGTTGAGTTCGGCAAGCTTTCTGGCGCAGTCGGCCACATTCAGCGAATGCTGGTACCGCTTTTCCGGCAGTTTCTCCCGCATGATGGCTTTGAACTCTTCTTCCCTTCCGAGGTGGGTCTTCACTTCTTCCGGGGTCAGTTCCCGGGTGCCGGCCGTGCAGACATTGGCTGCCTCCGCAGACTGGATAGCCACTTCGAGTTCGGGGTTCGCGGGGTTCTCCCACAGTTTTTTCAGGTTCTCGCTCATTGATAGAGTCTCCGTTCCAGAACATACGCCAGGACCTCCGGGTCCAGCAGGCGTTTCAGTTCGGTCTCGTTTTTGGCTTTTATGAGTTCCCGGACCTGCGTGGAGCTGACCGGGAAGGGGTCGGATTCAAAGAACAGGAAACGGTTTTTTGCATACTGTTCCGGGTAATTCGCACGGGCAAAGGCCTGGAGCTCATCCACCGTGCAGTCGTTGCTGCGGATGGTGGAGACCAGGACCGCGTCCTCCAGGATCTTTTCCGGGCGGGCCCAGTGCGGCAGGTACAGAAGCATGTCGTCGCCCATCACGAAATAGAGCTCTGCCGGTGCGTCCGGCATGTCATACATTTCGTGCAGGTCTTCCAGCGTCAGCCAGGTGTAGCTGCGGTCTCCGCGGCTCACCTCGAGGTCCGAGACCTCGAACCGCTCTCCCGGGAAGGCCAGACGGCACATCGCCAGACGGTCCTCTCCGGAGGCAAGGTCCGGACTTTCCTTGTGGGGCGGCACGAAGGTGGGGATGATGAGCATTTTGTCCAGCGGACGGCCGGAGACGGCCATTTGCGCGCAGAAGTCCTCCGCGATGTGCCGGTGTCCCCGGTGCGGCGGGTTGAACGTTCCGCCGAAAATGCCGATGCGCATGGTCTTACCTCTTGTTTCTCAGCTTGTGTGTGCCCTTCATTTCTTTGACGGCTTTCCGCTTTTTGGCGGCAGCCGCTTTTTTGATGTTCTTTTCTTTCTGCTTTTCTTTGTCGTGCTTCTCCTGACTGTAGCGGTACAGGATGATGACGCCTCCGACGACGCCGATGACTTCAGCACCGGTGTGGGCGGCCAGTTCCTGTGCCGCGTCCTTCGGAGCAATAGGGGTGGTTTCCAGCAGCACCCGGACTTTGATGAGTTCTCTGGTGGTGAGCGCCTCATCCACCTGCTTATAGAAAGCGTCCGAGAGCCCGCCCTTCCCGATCTGGAAGATCGGCTCCAGGCTGTGGGATTCTGCGCGCAGTGCCGCGCGTTCTTTACTCGTCATTCGCTATAATTCTTCCTTTAAGATGTTGTACATGTTCTGCAGCGCCCGGGCCCTGTGGGACTGGGCGTCTTTGACCGCCGGCGGGACTTCGCCGAAGGTCTGTGTGAATTCACCGGAGGCGGCCTGTTCGTTGGACTCCGTGCCCGCTGTGGACACGAGGAACAGCGGGTCGTACCCGAATCCGCCGTTTCCGTGGCGCTCATGGGCGATGCGCCCGTAGCACTCCCCGCGGGTCACAAATTCGCGTCCGTCCGGGAAGACCGCAGCCACCGCGGCCACATAATGGGCGGTCCGCTCTTCGTCCGGCACACCGGACTCTTCCAGCAGCCGGAGCAGTTTGTCGTTGTTCGCTTCGTCGTCTCCGTTCTCGTTCGCTCCCTCGCCGGACCAGCGGGCGGAGTAGATGCCGGGGGCGCCGTTCAGGGCGTCCACACACAGGCCGGAGTCATCGGCCAGTGTCGGGACCCCGGCCAGCAGGCAGCCGGCCCGCGCCTTCAGGAGCGCGTTTTCTTCGAAGGTGGACCCGGTCTCTTCGACGTCCGGGTATGTGAGGCCCAGTTCGCCCGCGGTCTTGATCTCCACGCCGAGGGGCGAAAGGATGCGGGTGAATTCGGTCTTTTTATGTTGGTTCTGTGTTGCAATGAGAAATATCATAAATCAGTGGTTCAGGGCCGCAAGCTGTGCTTCGACCTCCGCCAGTTTCCCGGCGGTCTCATCGATACGCGCCTGCAGGCGCTGTTTCATGGCAGGGTTCCAGGTGGCACCGAGTGCCGCGTTCGCGTCGTCGATCTGCTTGCGGTAGGAAGCCGCTTTTGACTCGAGTTCTGACAAAAGTTCGGGGTCGATGGCCGGAGCTGCCGGCGTTTCCGCGGCCGGTTCCTCAAAGACTTCTTCGGCTTCGGCCTGTGCTTCCTCAAAGAAGCGGTCGACGTCCGCAAACGCCTTCTCTTCGACAGGTTCTTCCGCAAGTTCGTCTCCCACCTCGACTTCGATCTCCTCGAGGACGGTTTCTTCCGGTTCTTCGACGACTTCGATTTCGAACTCGTCGGCGACCGTTACGGCTTCTTCAAGGACCTCTTCCTCAAAGGCGGCTTCCGCTGCTTTGGCTTCTTCTTCCGCCTTGCGGGAGGCTTCCTCGGCGGCCGCGGCTTTGGCGGCATCTTCCGCTTCGCGTCTGGCCTGGACTTCGGCACGCTGTCTCGCCTGCTCTTCAGCGCGGGCTTTTTCTTCCTCACGCTGTTTCGCGGCGGCCGCTTTGCGCGCTTCTTCTTTGGCTTTCTGTTCTGCCTTGCGCGCCGCAGCCTTCTCGCTCGCCGCTTCGGCCGCGAACGCGGAACCGACATCGGCTGCCGTGACGGAAGCCTTCGCGGAAGCGTCGGCAATGGCGTCTACGTCCGCACCGGCGTCTTTCAGCAGGTTCTCGGCACGGGCCAGCGCCTTGCGCTCATTCTTGGAGAGGTCACGCGACTGACCGAACTTGCGGAGGGAACGGACCTGTTTGGCCGCCTCCTGCAGGAGGACCACTTCTTCGGGCTCTTTGTCCGTAAGGTCGATGCCCTCGAGGAGCGCCGCGTTGGCTTCCTCCTCTTCGAGCGCGGCCTTGCGGGCGGCTTCTTCTTCCGCCCTGCGGGCCTCGATGGCTTCTTCGGTCAGGTAGTCCGGGTTCTCGGACATCTGCAGGTTTTCGGAAAGGGCTTTGTCGATGAGTTCTTCCTGGTCCTCCGCCAGCGGATCGAACAGGGAGGCGGCAAAAGACTCTGCCTTGAAGGGCTGAAGGTCATCAAGGCCTTCTCCGAGACCGATGAACTTGACCGGCAGTTTGAGGTCGTTCTTGATGGACAGGACCACACCGCCGCGGGCAGTGCCGTCGAGTTTGGTCAGGACGATACCGGACACATCGCAGACATTCATGAATTCCTTCGCCTGCGAAATGGCGTTCTGGCCGGTGGTGGCATCTAAGACCAGGAAAATTTCCCGGTCGGAATAGGGCAGTTCACGGTCGATGACTTTGTAGATCTTCCCGAGTTCTGCCATTAAGTTCTTCTTGTTGTGGATACGGCCGGCCGTGTCACAGATGATGATATCCGCTCCGCGGCTGATGCCCGCATGGATGGTGTCGAACACGACGGCGGCGGGGTCTGCCCCCTCGTCATGCTTGACCATGTCGACGCCGGCGCGGTCCGCCCAGATCTGCAGCTGGTCGATGGCCGCGGCGCGAAACGTGTCCGCAGCGCCCAGGATGACCTTCTGGCCCGTAGACTCGAAATAATGCGCCATTTTGCCGATGGTCGTGGTCTTGCCGACGCCGTTGACGCCGATGACCAGGATAACCGCCGGAGTTGTCAGGAAGTCGATGGTCTCGTCCTTCCCGAGCATGTCGGCAACGACCTGCTTGATGACTTCACGCACCGCGGCAGGGTCGGAAATGCCCTGCCTGCCGACGCGCGCCTTCGTCTCCTCGATAATGTATTCCGAGGTCGTGACGCCGACGTCGGACATGACGAGCACCGCGGTGAGTTCCTCGTAAAGGTCCTCATCGATGGCGTCGAACGCGCCGAGCACGTTGTCGATGTTGCCGGACAGGCTGTCGCGGGTCTTCTGCATCCCGCGATTCATTTTTCTTCGAAAGAGTGCCATAGGTTTCTCCTTGCTTTTCGTAGTAAGACAAATTCTTTTTCGGAGGCTTAAGCCGGAGAAAAACGAATTTGTCATTTAATTCAGACCCAACTCTTTTGCCATCTCCGCCGTGCGCAGGGAGAGGAGCTTGGAAACGCCTTCCTCCTGCATGGTGACGCCGTACATGATGTCGGCTTCCTCCATGGTGCCGCGGCGATGGGTAATGAGGATGAACTGGGTATTGTCGGTCATGTTCCGCACGTACTGCGCGAAGCGGGCAACGTTGACGTCGTCCAGGGCTGCTTCGACCTCGTCGAAAATACAGAACGGGGCCGGGGTGACCTTCAAAATCGCGAACAGCAGCGCAATGGCGGACAGGCCTTTTTCGCCGCCGGACAGAAGGTCGATGTTCTGGACGTTCTTGCCCGGAGGCTGGACTTCGATGTTGATGTTGCTTTCGAGGATATCGGATTCGTCCTCGAGGACCAGGGCCGCCTTGCCGCCGCCGAACAGTTCGGCGAAGGTGGAGCCGAAGGCCTTGTTGATACGGTTGAACTGGACGCTGAACTGCTTGGCCATGTTCTCGGTCAGTTCCTTGATCAGGTCGAGGAGTTCCTTGCGGGAGCGTTCCACATCGCCGATCTGCTCGGACAGGAACTCGTACCGTTCGGAGACTTCCTTGTATTCTTCGATGGCGCCGACGTTGACGGAGCCGAGGGCCTTGATCTTCTGCCGGACTTCGGACAGGGCGCCGCGGGTTCCGGTCGGGTCCTCGGTCGGTTGCGCGATCTCGGCCGCTTCGCGGCGGGTCAGCTCATACTCGTCAAACAGCTTGTTGACGGTATCGTCATAGTCGCGGAGCATGTTGGCCTTGCGCTCCTCAAGACGGGCCAGTTCCCCGGAGATCTGTTCGCGCTCGGTCGTCTTGTTGCGCTCGAGCAGACGGAGTTTTCCGCTTTCGGCTTCCCGCTCCTCACGGTTTTTCGTCAGCGTTTCGATCTGTTCTCTGGACGTATCGCCCTTCTGGCGTAGAGCGGCGGCTTCTTCATTCCACGCGGCGATCTGCTCTTCCAGGCCTTCATTTTCCGTCCGGAACTTGCCGATCTCCTCATCGAGGGCGCGGTTGCGGTCGTCGGTCACAGCCGTCGCCTCTTCATAGCGGGCAATGGAGTCGCGGTGGGCCTCCCGGTCCTTCGTCAGGGACAGGATGGCCAGGTTGAGTTCGACCGTGGCCTGCGAGGATTCCTCGTAGGAACGGCGGATCTCTTCCATGCGCCCGGTGGCGTCATTCGCCTTCTGCTCAACGGCATTGACCTCGGCGTCGAGCCGGGCCTCTTCCTTCGCGGCTTCGTCCGCTTCCCGTTGCAGTTCGGCGATGCGTTCCGCGGCGGACTGCTGTTCCTCTTCGACTTCCCTCAGAGCCGTGCCGACCGTCTCCAGCTGGCTTTCCGCCAGTTCGAGAGCACTCTCGGCGCGGACTTTCTCTTCGTTCGCGTTGATGAGGTCCGCGTTCACGGCCTCCAGTTCGGCGTCAGCATTGGCGGCTTCCGCTTTTGCCTTGTCGAATTCGGCTTCCGCGGCTTCGAGTTTCTTCGCCAGTTTCTCGGCTTCCTTCCGAAGCGCTTCAATGGCGCCGGTCCTTGCCATGAGTCCCGCGTTCTTCACCCGGGAACCGCCGGTCATGGAACCGCCGGCATTGATGACCTGACCGTCCAGCGTGACGATCTTGAACCGGTTTTTATATTTGCGCCCGATCTGTACCGCGGCGTCCATGTCTTCGACGACGACGGTGCGGGACAGCTGCGCGCTGATGATGTCTGCATATTTCTTATCCGCCTTGACCAGGTTGGCGGCAATGTCGATGTACCCGAAGTTGTTGTCGAGTCCGCTCTCCTGCAGCGTCCGGCCGCGGATGGCGGAAATGGGCAGGAACGTGGCACGACCTTCGTCCGCTTCCCGTTGCAGTTCGGCGATGCGTTCCGCGGCGGACTGCTGTTCCTCTTCGACTTCCCTCAGAGCCGTGCCGACCGTCTCCAGCTGGCTTTCCGCCAGTTCGAGAGCACTCTCGGCGCGGACTTTCTCTTCGTTCGCGTTGATGAGGTCCGCGTTCACGGCCTCCAGTTCGGCGTCAGCATTGGCGGCTTCCGCTTTTGCCTTGTCGAATTCGGCTTCCGCGGCTTCGAGTTTCTTCGCCAGTTTCTCGGCTTCCTTCCGAAGCGCTTCAATGGCGCCGGTCCTTGCCATGAGTCCCGCGTTCTTCACCCGGGAACCGCCGGTCATGGAACCGCCGGCATTGATGACCTGACCGTCCAGCGTGACGATCTTGAACCGGTTTTTATATTTGCGCCCGATCTGTACCGCGGCGTCCATGTCTTCGACGACGACGGTGCGGGACAGCTGCGCGCTGATGATGTCTGCATATTTCTTATCCGCCTTGACCAGGTTGGCGGCAATGTCGATGTACCCGAAGTTGTTGTCGAGTCCGCTCTCCTGCAGCGTCCGGCCGCGGATGGCGGAAATGGGCAGGAACGTGGCACGACCGGCGTTCGCGTTTTTCAGGTACTGGATGGCGCGTTTCGCGTCATTTTCGTTGTCCACGACCACGAACTGCACGGCGGCGCCCAGCGCCGTTTCAATGGCGACGCTGTATTCGTCGTCCACGGTAATGAGCTGGGACAGCGGGCCGTGGATGCCTTTGAGGGTCCCGCGGCGGGACTCCTGCATGACGGACTTGACTGCTCCGGCATAACCCTCCATGTTCTTTTCGAGTTCTTCGAGCATGCGGACCCGGCCGGACTTCTGTTCGCTCTCGCGGCGGAGCGCTTCGAACGCCTCCTGCTTTTCGGCAAGGCGGGCGTCCCGCTTCTGCTGCCGGAGCGAATAGCCGGAAATGGTGTTCTGCAGGGACGTGACGGTGTCGTTCACCTTCTGCAGGTTCGCTTTGGCGGTCTCCACTTCGGAGACTAAGTTCAGGTGTAACGAACGGCGCTCCCCGGCGGATTCCTCCGCGCGGACCGTCCGGTCTTTGACTTCTTCAATGGCCGTTTCGGCGGCCGAACGGCGGATACGTGCCTCAGACAGTTTCGCAGCCAGCTCCGACAGCTCTTTGGCGTTGGAGTCCTGCGCGTCTTCCTGCTGCCCGATGGCAGCTCGGAATTCTTCCGAGCGTTTGGCAATGGCCTCCATTTCGGCCTGCTTCCGGGCGATCTGCTCATTCAGGTCCGCAATGGCGGCTTCCGCTTCGGCGATGAGCCCCTTCGTTTCCGCCAGTTCCTCGTTCCCCGACTGCTTGTCCTGTTCCAGACGCTCCATGGACTGGGTGTTGAGTTCAATGGTATTCTGCGCGACGGCGATCTTCGCGTTCAGCTCCGCGATCTGCTCCTCGTTGCCCGAGGCGGCAAGGCGGATCTCTTCGATCTGCAGCGTAATGGTCCGGACCGCTTCCGCCGCGGCTTCGGTGTCCGCCTCGATCCTGGCGAGCGCCTCCTCCGCGTCGTGGTACTGGCCCTGCGACACTTCGATTTTATGTTCCTGCTCCTGCAGGCGGTTTTTCAGGCTGTCGATCGTGTAAAGCCAGAGGGAGATCTCCAGCGTTTTCTTCTCTTCGGCAAGGACCAGGAACTTCTGGGCCTTTTCACTCTGCGTTTTCAGAGGGCCGACCCGGGATTCCAGCTCCCCGAGGATGTCCCTGAGACGGACGAGGTTCTCCTCCGCCCGGTCCAGGCGGCGCAGCGCGTCTGTCCTGCGGTAGCGGAAGTGGGAAATACCGGCCGCTTCTTCGAGCATATCGCGCCGGCCGTTGGACTTCCCGGAAATCATATCCGCGACCTTGCCCTGGGAGACCATGGAATATCCGTCCCGGCCGAGACCGGTGTCCATGAAGAGTTCGTTGATGTCCTTCAGACGGACCTGTTCTCCGTTGATACGGTATTCCGATTCTCCGGAGCGGAAGTAACGGCGGGTAATGGAGACCTCGTTGCGGTCATAGGGCAGGCTCCGGTCCGTGTTGTCGAGCCGCAGCGTGACTTCCGCGTACCCGAGCGCCCGGCGCTTGTCTGTGCCGCCGAAAATAACGTCTTCCATTTTGGAGCCGCGCAGGTTCTTCGTGGACTGTTCGCCGAGGACCCAGCGGACCGCGTCGGAAATATTCGATTTTCCGGAGCCGTTCGGGCCCACGACCGCCGTCATACCGCGGTCAAATTCCAGAGTCGTCTTGTCCGGGAAAGACTTGAAACCCTGCAGTTCGAGTGCTTTCAGTACCATTCGGTGGCTTCTCCTTGTCCGTTAATTCACGCCCATGAGGGACAGCGCTTCGTGAGCGGCTTCCTGTTCGGCCTGCTTCTTGGTGCGGCCGACGCCGCGCCCGATGACGTTCGAGTTGAGGTGCACCTCCACTTCGAAGCGCTTGTTATGGTCCGGTCCGGACTCGCCGGAGAGGACGTAGGTCAGCTGCTCTTCGGGGTTCTTCTGGATGATCTCCTGCAGCTGGGTCTTGTAGTCTTTGAAGGCGATTTGTTTCTCCTCCACCGCGGTCATGACGAAACGGAGGACGAAGTCCCGCGCCGCGTCAATGGTGCCGTCGAGGTAGATCGCCGCAATGACGGCTTCAAAGGCATCGGACACAATAGAGGCCCGCTCCCGTCCGCCATTCCTGTCTTCCCCTTTGCCGAGCAGCAGGTAGGACCCGAGGTCGATCTGCTTCGCGAAGGTGAAGAGGCTCTCTTCACACACGGTGGAGGCCCGAAGCTTGGTCAGGCGCCCTTCCGGGATGTCCCGGAACGCGTGGAAGAACTTGTCGGCCGTAATGAAGCCGAGGACCGAGTCGCCCAGGAATTCAAGGCGCTCGTTGTATTTGTGCCCGGGGCCCTGCTCGTTCGCGTAGGACGAGTGGGTCAGCGCGGTATCCAGCAGCTGCAGGTCCCGAAAAGTGTACTGCAGTTTTCCCTCCAGTTCGTGGAGGGCCGCTTCCCGCTCCGGGGTGCGTTCGTATTTACTCATCGGCATCCTCCTCGGGCGATTCGCCCTTCTTCGGGAGGTTCGCCTCTATGGTGGCGATGGTGTCCCGCTCCGCGAACAGGATAGCCTGCTCGATGGCGCTGCGGATGCCGCGCGGTTTCGAGGAGCCGTGGGCCTTGATGACCGGCTTCGAGATGCCGAGCAGCGGAGCGCCGCCGAGTTCCTCGGAGTCGAATTTGTTCTTGAGGTCTTTGAGCCCGCCCTTGACGGCAAGCGCCGACAGCTTCGTGATCGGCGACGCGTAGAACATCTCTTTAATGTTCGAGAACAGCGTCATGGCGACGCCCTCATACGTCTTCAGGAACACGTTGCCGGTAAAGCCGTCGCAGACGACGACATCCACGGCGGAAGCCGGAACTTCTCTGGCTTCCACGTTGCCCGCAAAGTTCAGACTCTCATTGGCGCTGAGCAGTTCATAAGCCGCGCGCTGCAGGTCCGTGCCTTTGTTCGGCTCGGCCCCGATGTTCAGAAGGCCGACCTTCGGCGCGTTGACGCCGCGGACCTTTTCCATAAAAACGGAACCCATCATGCCGAACACGTTCAGTGCTTCCGGCGTGACTTCCGTATTGGCGCCGCCGTCAACGAGCATGAACGGCGTTTTGTCCGCCGGCATCAGGATGCCGATGGCGGCCCGCCGCACGCCCTTGATGCGTTTGACAATGAACGTGGCGCCCACGACCAGCGCGCCGGTGGAACCGGCCGAGACGAGCGCGTCGCCTTTGCCGTCCGCCAGAGCCTGCAGAGCAACGCCCATGGAACTGTTCTTGTATTTTTTCAAAATGCCGCGCGGGTCCTCCTCGACGGGGATGAAGCCGTCGGCGGTCAGGACCTCGATGCCGGCAAGGTCAATGGCATTCTCTTTTGCGCAGGCGCGGATGGACTCCTCGTCTCCGCAAAGCAGAATGTCACAGCCGAATTCGTTTTTCGCGTCGACCGCGCCCTGCAGTACGGCCAGGGGCGCATTGTCTCCGCCAAACGCATCGACGATGATTTTCATAAGACTCTCCTTTGGGTTTTCCGTTTCAAACAGGCTGATTTTTTCGCGGGAGAAGAAAGAAATCAGGCTGTTCCTTTGTCAAACCAGTCCAGGCTTCGCTGAGCCAGGGCTGCGTAGCGTTCTTTCTTGTCGCGGATCTTTTCCGGCAGGGGCGGCAGGACGCCGAAGTTCGCGCCCATGGGCTGGAACTCCTTGATGTCCGGGTCCGAAATGTAGCGGGACAGCGCGCCCATGATGGTGATGTCCGGCAGGACCAGGGGCTCCTCGCCCGCAAGGTACCGCGCGGCGTTGACGCCGGCTAAGATGCCGCTCATGGCGGACTCCATATACCCTTCCACGCCGGTGATCTGTCCGGCGAAGTACAGGCCCGGCACCGTCCGGTAGCCGAAGTCCGCGTTCAAGTGCTCCGGGGAATTGAGGAACGTGTTGCGGTGCATGACGCCGTAGCGCAGGAACTCCGCGTTCTCCAGTCCCGGAATCATGGAGAAGACCCGTTTCTGCTCGCCGAACTTCAGGTTCGTCTGGAAGCCGACGAGGTTGTACATGGTGCCTTCTTTGGTCTCCCGGCGCAGCTGCAGCGCCGCCCAGGGGCGGTGGCCGGTGCGCGGGTCGGTCAGACCCACCGGTTTCATGGGGCCGAACCGTATGGTGTCGTGGCCGCGTTTTGCCATGACTTCGATGGGCATGCAGCCTTCATACACCCCGCCCGTCTCAAAGTCGTGGAGGTCGGCGGACTCCGCCGTCACGAGGGCTTCATAAAATGCCTCGTACTCCTCTTTGTTCATGGGGCAGTTGATGTAGTCGTCTTCCCCGCCCCGGTCGTAGCGGGACTGGAAGAACGCCTTGTTCATATCGATGGAGTCGCCCGAGACAATGGGCGCCACCGCGTCGAAGAACGACAGGGAGGTCTTGCCTTCCGTGTTCTTTTTCTTCTTCGGGTGTTTCGGGTCCTCTTCCGACGGAGCCGCAAGGTCCGCTTCGCACAGCCGGACGATGTCGGCAGCCAGAGCGTCGGACGCCAGCGGTCCCGCGGCAATGACGACCACGTCCGCGTCTTTCCCGGGCTGCGGGATAGTCTTCACCTCTTCGCGGTGGACTGTGATGTTCGGCATGGCGGTCACACGCTCCGTGACGAGCTTTGTGAACAGGTCCCGGTCGACGGACAGGGAACCGCCCGCCGGCACACGCGTCTCATAGGCGCATTCCACGCAGAGGGAGCCGAACCGCTTCATCTCCTCTTTCATGAGGCCGGCGGCGGACTCGACGCGCTCCGCTTTGAAGGAGTTCGAACAGACGAGCTCCGCGAAGCTGTCGGTCTTATGGGCAGGGGTGTTGTTGACGGGACGCATCTCATAAAGGTGCACGTCCGCCCCGGCCTTTGCCAGCTGCATCGCGGCCTCGACACCGGCAAACCCGGCGCCGACTACAATTGCTCGTTTACTCATAATCTTTTACTCCGCAGATTTTTTCTTTCTTTGAATCTTCGCTTCATAGCCGCAGCCGTCCTTGAGACAGACAAGGCTGCCGCGGTGTTTGAAGAGGGACGAGCCGCAGTTCGGGCAGGTCTCGTTCGCGGCCGGGACGTCCCAGGTGGAGAAGTCGCACTTCGGATAGTTGTCGCAGCCGTAGAAGACGTAGCCGCGGCGGGACTTCCGCTTGATGACGTTGCCGCCGCACTTCGGGCAGACGGCGCCGGTCTCTTCGATGAGCGGCTTCGTGTTCTTGCATTCCGGGTAACCCGGACAGGCGAGGAACTTGCCGTACCGGCCGGTCTTGATGACCATCATCCGGCCGCACTTGTCGCACGGGATGTCGGTTTTGTCAGACTCGAGCTGGATCTTCACGCCCTTCATGTCGGACTTCGCCTTATCGAGGGTCTCCTCGAGGTCGTCATAGAACTCGCGGAGGATCTTCACATAGTCCTCTTTGCCCTCGGAGACCTTGTCGAGGTCGGACTCCATGCCGGCAGTGAACTTCGTGTTGACGATCTTCGGGAACTGCTTTTCAAGCAGCTTCGTGACCTCTTCGCCAAGCTCCGTCGGTTTGAGCGATTTGCCCTCCCGCACCACATATTCACGGTTCAGGATGGTGGAGATGATGGACGCGTACGTGGACGGACGGCCGATGCCGTTCTCCTCAAGTGTTTTGATAAGGGACGCTTCGGTGTAGCGTGCCGGCGGCTGGGTGAAGTGCTGGTTGCCGAGCAGGTCCCGCAGTTTCAGAATGTCGCCGACCTTGAGGTCCGGCAGCATGGCGCCGGCTTTTTCGTCATCGATATTGTAAAGGCTCGTGAAGCCGTCGAACTTGACGCTGTAGCCGTTGGCGGAAAAGAGGCAGTATTCGGAGCCGTCGGAAGCCGGGTCGGCCGCTTTGATCTCGACCTTCATGGTGTTCTGGACAGAGGCCGCCATCATGGAGGCGAGGAACCGCTGCCAGATGAGACGGTACAGCTTGTACTGGTCGGAGGTCAGAGACCCGCGGACTTCGTCCGGGGTCAGCGCGACGTTCGTCGGACGGATGGCCTCGTGGCCGTCCTGGGCGTTATTCCGCTGCTTGAAGTAGCGGGGTTTGTCCGGGACGTACGCATCGCCGTAGGTGCTGCGGATGTAGGAGGCCGCTGCGGCGCGGGCTTCATCGGAAACGCGGAGCGAGTCCGTTCTCATGTAGGTGATAAGACCGACCTGCGTGCCCTTGATGTTCACGCCTTCGTAGAGTTCCTGCGCCACTTTCATGGTGCGGCGCGCCTGGAAGCCGAGACGTCGGGAGGCGTCCTGCTGCAGAGTGGAGGTAATGAACGGCGGCGCCGGCTGTTTGCGGCGGGTGCCCTTCTTCACGGAGTCCACGACATAGACGGCGCCATCCAGGCGGGCGAGGTACTTGTCGGAAGTCTCTTTGTCCTTGATGTCGACTTTGCCCTTCTCATCCCCGACAAAGGCGGCCGGGAACACGCGGCGGGAGCCGGGCGGGCTGAACTTCGCGTCGATGGTCCAATACTCTTCCGGTTTGAAGTCCCGGATCTTTTTCTCGCGATCCACGATGAGGCGGACGGCGACGGACTGGACACGTCCCGCGGAAAGACCGCGGCGGATCTTCTGCGAGACGAACGGAGAAATACGATAACCGACCAGACGGTCCAGGATACGGCGCGCCTGCTGCGCGTCGACCAGGTCCTGGTCGATCGGTTTCGGGTCTTTCATACCCTTTTCGATGCCGCTCTTCGTGATCTCGTTGAACGTAACGCGGTTCTTGTCGTTCATGTCAAGGCCCATGAGGGTGGCCAGGTGCCACGCGATGGCCTCGCCTTCCCGGTCCGGGTCGGTCGCAAGGTAGATGTGGTCATATTTCTTCACATCGTCCTGCAGCTCCTTGACGAGCTTTTCCTTCCCCTTGATGACCGCGTACTTCGGCTCAAAATCATTTTTGACGTCGACGTTGAGACGCGCCGCCGGCAGGTCGCGCACATGGCCCATGGAGGCAGTGACATCATAGTCATTGCCGAGCACGGACTTGATGGTGCGGATCTTGGTGGGCGACTCCACAATAATGAGATTCGACATGCAATTTACTCCTGTTGCTTTTATATATTATAGATTACATACTATTTTAGGCATTCCCGCCTTTGATTTCCTATTATTGTATGTAGGGCGCGATTTGTCAAGGCTGCCTGTCAACATATCCAAAAAAGTTCCGGCAAAATTTGATAATTGATTAACATACACAGTTGACGGGTGGGTCGTAAAAATGGCACAATATTGATTGTATACAGTCTCTATTTAAAATAGGGTTTTAGAAAGGAAGTTGTATCCATGTCTGAAGAAATGAAATACCGTATCGAACACGACTCCCTCGGAGAAATGAAGGTCCCGGCTGACAAGTATTGGGCGGCCCAGACCCAGCGTTCCCATGAGAACTTTGAGATCGGCGTCGGCATCGAGACCATGCCCCGCGAGATCACCCACGCCTTCGGCATCCTGAAGAAGGCTGCCGCGCAGGCGAACAACGAACTGAACCCCGCCAAAATGACCGACGCGAAACTGGCCGCCATCACAAAGGCCTGCGACGAAGTCATCGCCGGCGAACTCAACGACAACTTCCCACTGGTCGTCTGGCAGACCGGCTCGGGCACCCAGTCCAACATGAATACGAACGAAGTCATCGCGAACCGCGCCAATGCCATTGCCGGCGAAAAGCTCTGCCACCCGAACGATGACATCAATATGTCCCAGTCCTCGAACGACACGTTCCCGACCGCCATGCACATCGCCGCGGTCCTCGCCGTCGAAGACAAGCTCATCCCGGCTGCCGAAGAACTCGTCGCCGAGTTCAAGCGCCTCGAGAAGGAGAACGAAGGCATCGTCAAGTCCGGCCGTACCCATCTGCAGGACGCCGTCCCGATCAGCTTCTCTCAGGAGATCTCCGGCTGGCGTTCGTCTGTCGAGAAAGACATTGAGCTTCTGAAACTTACGGTCGAGCCCCTGAAGGCGCTGGCCCTCGGCGGCACCGCCGTCGGAACCGGTCTCAACGCACCGGAAGGCTTCGACGTCAAGGTCGCCGAAAAAGTCTCCGCCCTCACCGGCAAGGACTTCGTGACCGCAGAGAATAAATTCCACGCCCTTACCTCCAAGGATGAGATCGTCGTCGCCCACGGCGCCGTCAAGGCCCTGGCGGCTGACATGATGAAGATCGCCAACGACGTCCGCTGGCTGGCTTCCGGCCCCCGCGTCGGCCTCGGTGAGATCGTCATCCCGGCCAACGAGCCCGGCTCCTCCATCATGCCCGGCAAGGTCAACCCGACCCAGTGCGAACAGGTCACCATGGTGGCCGTCCAGGTCATCGGCAATGACGTCGCTGTCTCCATGGGCGCCTCTCAGGGCAACTTCGAGCTGAACGTCTTCATGCCGGTCATGGCTTACAACTTCCTGCAGTCGGCAAGACTTCTGGCCGAGTCCATCACCTCCTTCCGCACGAAGTGCGTCTACGGCATCACCGCCAACAAGGAGAAGATGCACGACAATCTGCACAACTCCCTTATGCTCGTCACGGCGCTGAACCCCTACATCGGTTATGAGAACGCCGCGAAGACCTCCCACCTCGCCTTTGAAGAAAACATCTCCCTCAAAGAAGCCTGTGTCCGTCTCGGCTTCCTGACCCCGGAGAAGTTCGACGAAGTCTTCCACCCGGAAGAAATGGTTTGACAGGCGATTTGCTGATTTTGTAAAAGGAGGAACCGGTTCATGCCAGAGAAAATCGAACCGAAAACCATAACGATCAATCTGTATGGTAAGCGGTACCGTGTCCCGGACAACATGACCATGCTGAAGGCCCTGGAATACTGCGGCTATGCCCCCACCCGGGGCATCGGCTGCCGCCACGGCTTCTGCGGCGCGTGCGCCATGGTCTACCGCATCAAGGGCGAGCGCCAGCTGCACTACTGCCTCGGCTGCGAGACCCGTGTCCAGGACATGATGTACATTTCCACCATCTCCTACTTCCCGCTGGAGAAGCAGACCTATAAACTGGACGAGATCACCCCGGACGCAGACATGATCATGCACCTGTATCCGGAAATCTATTCCTGTGTCAGCTGCAACACCTGCACGGCCACCTGCACCCAGGGGCTGGACGTCATGGGCTACATCCATGACGCGCAGCGCGGCGACTTCAAAGCCTGTGCCGAGAAGTCCTTCGACTGCATCATGTGCAACTGCTGCGCCTCCCGCTGCCCCGCCGGCATCTCCCACCCGGAAGTTGCCATGCTCGCGCGGCGCATCAACGGCCGGCACATCGCCCCGGAAGCCAAACACCTCACGAAACGTGTGGAAGAAATGAAGTGCGGCGATATGATCGAACAGGTCCGCGCCGTTATGGAACGGTCGGACGATGAACTCCGCGAGTTGTACAACAACCGCGAGATCGAACAGTAAGGGGGCGTCAGAATGTATCCGGAATATCTGCAGTTAAGCTTAGAGAAAGTCGCGGAGAACCGCGAAGCGAACACCGCGCTCCAGCCGGAGCGGATGACCGCGGAAGAAAAAGACGTCCTCTTAAAAGAGTTCCACCCGGACTACCGCAAGGACCAGTACACGGAACTGCGCGCCGGTGCGAACAAAGGCGAACTTGTGAACACGGAACTGGCGGAGACCCTGATGGGCCGCGCCCGTGTGCATGACGGCGACGCCAACCTGGACGACCCCGACTACGATGTCGATGTGTTCATCATCGGCGCGGGCGGCGCCGGCTGCGCTGCCGCCATCGAAGCCCACGAAGCCGGAGCCAACGTGCTCATGGCAACGAAGCTTCGCCTCGGCGACGCCAACACCATGATGGCGGAAGGCGGCATCCAGGGCGCCACGAAACCGAACGACTCCCCCGCCCAGCACTTCTTAGACGCGTACGGCGGCGGACATTATCTTGGCAAAAAAGAGCTTGTGTACAAGCTCGTCACGGAAGCGCCGGAGTGCTTCCAGTGGCTGTCCGACCTCGGCGTCGAATTCGACAAAGAGGAAGACGGCACCATGATCACCATCCACGGCGGCGGCACCTCCCGCAAGCGTATGCACGCGGCGAAGGACTACACCGGCGCGGAGATCATGAGAACGCTGCGCGATGAGACCCGCTGCAGACGCATCCCGTGTCTGAACTACGCCGCGGTCATCGAACTCGTCCGCGACGAGAGCGGCAACATCGGCGGCGCCATCTTAGTCAACACCAACACGAACGAAGTCAAAGTCGTCCGTGCGAAGACCACCATTATTACGACCGGCGGTTCGGGCCGCCTGCACATCCAGGGTTTCCCGACCTCCAACCACCACGGCGCCACCGCCGACGGTCTGGTCCTGGCCTACCGTGTCGGAGCCCCGCTCCTTTACGCGGACACCATGCAGTATCACCCGACCGGCGCCGCGTTCCCCGAGCAGATCCTCGGCGCGCTCGTCACGGAGAAAGTCCGCGGACTCGGCGCGAAACTCGTGAACGCGGACGGCGAAGTCTTCATGCATCCGCTGGAGACCCGTGACGTGGCAGCCGCTTCGGTCATCCGGGAATGCTCCCGCGGCAAGGGCGTCGACATTGCCGGCGGCGGACAGGCCGTCTGGCTGGACACACCCATGATCGAAAAGATCCATGGCGAGGGCACCATCGTGTCGAAGATCCCCGGCATGTTCAAGATGTTCAACAAGTACGGCATCGACATGCGCAAAGAACCCATTCTCATCTATCCGACGCTGCACTACCAGAACGGCGGCATCGAGATCAACGAGAAATGTGAAGTCGCGAACACGAAGAATCTTTACGCTGCGGGCGAAGTCGTCGGCGGCATCCACGGCCGCAACCGACTCATGGGCAACTCCCTGCTCGACATCATCGTCTTCGGACGCGAAGCCGGCCGCCAGGCCGCGGCCCGCGCCACCGAAGTCGACCACGTCGGCAAGCTGAACATCGACCACGTCGCCGCCTTCGAGAAGGAACTGGCGGACGCCTGGGTCGACACCGGGGTCGTATCGCCCAAACTGTTCCCGAACTACAAAGCCAACTTCCGCACCTACCTGCGCACGAGTTTCTCGAGCGACAAGGCCGACGAGCAGTAAGCTCCGGAGGGCACTTTATGTATGATGTTTTGATCATCGGCGCCGGCGTCGTCGGCACCGCCATTGCGCGCAGACTGTCCCGCTACCAGCTGAAGATCGCCATTGTTGAAAAGGCGAACGATGTGGCGATGGGCGCCTCCAAGGCGAACTCCGCCATTGTCCACGGCGGCTACGCGGAAGCGAACGCGAAGCTGAAAGGCCGCGTCTGCTACCAGGGACGGAAACAGTATGCGCAGTATGAAAAAGAACTGAACTTCGGCTTCCGGGAGACCGGGTCCCTTGTCATCACGATGAACGAAGAGGACCTGCCGGAACTGGAAAAGATCAAGGCCAACGGCGAGCTCAACGGGCTGCCGGACCTTGAGATCCTGGACCACGACCAGATCCTGGCCATTGAACCGAACATCAACCCGGACGTCAAGTACGCGCTGTACTGCAAGGGCGCGGGTATCTGCTCTCCGTATGAGTTTACGGTAGCTCTGGCGGAGAACGCCATCCACAACGGAGCGGAGCTGTTCCTGAATTCCGAAGTTACGGCCATTGAGAAGCTCGACGAAGGCTTCAAAGTCGTTACTGACGGGCTGGACTTTACGACCCGGTTCATCGTCAACGCGGCCGGACTCTATTCCGATAAGATCGACCAGATGGTCAACGAGCCCACCTTCACCATTTATCCCCGCTCCGGCGAATACCTTCTGTTCGGACGCGGCACCGGCGAAGTGCTGAACACCGTCGTGTTCGCCATGCCGACGAAAATGGGTAAGGGCATTCTCGTCACGTCCACGTTCCACGACAACCTTCTCATGGGACCGGACGCCATCAACGAGAACACGGAAGACGTCTCGAAGAGCACCCACGCGGAGCGCCTTTACGAGATCTACACCCAGGGCCTGAACTCTTACGCGAACGTCGACCCAACCAAGTTCATCCGCAGTTTCTGCGGCCTGCGTTCGGTCTCTTCG